>Ga0116142_10000760_pt1 | contig 41274 bp, 31 predicted proteins | sample AD_UKC033_MetaG_FD_89785 | JGI IMG/M metagenome (GOLD analysis project Ga0116142, IMG submission 89785) | Active sludge microbial communities of municipal wastewater-treating anaerobic digesters from USA - AD_UKC033_MetaG | ecosystem: Engineered > Bioreactor > Anaerobic > Digestate | place: USA... | reverse complement strand
TTGATAAGCAAATCTATACAAACTTTTAATTCATTCACAAAAACATTAAAAATAAAAAGCCTGAATTTTGTCTATTAATAACAAACATCAAAAAAATAGCCTGAATTTTGTCCATTACACCAATAAACAACATCCCGTATGGTAAGTTTTAAAATGCACAATCCAGGAAATTCATTGTAAAAATCTAAAGTATTGAATCCTGTATGTATTTCTGAATTTGTATGGAACAGTAACTGCCCTTTTATATCAAACAATTCTGCTTTAAGCCTATTTGATTTGTCTGAAAAAACTGTAAAAGAACAAAATCCTATTTCATTTGTTAAAATCTTTAAATCTTCATCAGATACAAAGTTTTCAGAAGCAGGATTAACTTCTGCTCCCTGGCTCAAATTGATTTCATAGTTAGTATGTCCATCAGGCAAATTATACAGGTTGGCTATTGTGCCATTATTCATATTCTCAATAATAATCATGTCAAGTGCTACCGGAGTGGTTTCATGTTTAGCTTGGACGTAAATTACTACATCCTGAGAAAATGAAAAACTGTATGTACTTATCAATAAAATGAATAATATTTTTTTCATAATACTTAGATTTAGTTGCAATTTTTTTGATGAAGCGATAATGCAGTACCATCACTAAAGTCATTGTTGTCTTTAACATAATAGGTGGAGTATATGTAATTCTTTCTTATTTTCTTTACGCTTTTATTCATAGGATACAGTTATTAATCCTCATTACAAATATACGATATTATTCATTACATTTTTGACAAACAACGAGATAAATTATACATTCGATAGCTCAAAAGGTAGATATTTGAAACAAAATTCATTTATTCTCATTCTCTTCCAAACACTTCGAGTTAATCAATTTGTCGAATAACACTTCAGCCCAAAGTTTATATCCTGAAACTTTCATGTGTCCATCTGTTGTCCAATAATAACTTGTAATTATATCTTTTGAAGTTTTTTGTGAGGAACGATCATAATCCAGCATATCAAAAACATAAATATCATTTTGTAGTTTTAGCTTATCAATCATCTGTTCAAATACTTTGAATTTGTAATGTAATTCCAATGATTCATTTTGGTCAGGAAAGAAAAAAACAATAGTCTTGCCGTTGTGGGAAATCTGTTTTTCTTTTATTTTATCAATCTGAGTACAAATTATTTCTTCTGCTTTAATTATTTCTCCGTAAAACTTTTGCTGATTCATGAAAATCTCTGGATTGTCATAAACAACAAACGAAAAAGCTCTGAAAATATAGCACCACGAAAACAAATAATATTGGAAAGGTTGAGCCTTTAGATAGTCTTTTCTTGTTTCCAGTTTTTCAGGACCACCTTTAAGAATTATGTCTAGCATATCGTTGGAGCCTATGCTTATTACGGTTATTTCAGGATTAAATTCTTTTTGCAGAGTTTCGTAAATCTTTAACTGCGAAACAGGATCAGTATCTGATATTCCTGCATTTATTACAATATAGTTACCATAGCCGGCTTTTTTCAATTTTTGTTCAAGGAATCTCTGCCATGTCGAATCCTGATGTGTGCCTACTCCCTCAGTAAATGAATCTCCGATTGCAAGAATTACTTTTTTGCCCTCTGCAAGTGATTTAATGTTTTTTCTTTCCCGTAATCCAAATTCGTTAAAACTGTGTGTATATTCAAAATCTGCTGTTTTGTATGTTATCGAAGTGTTCGCCGGATACACCCCATTTTTGGAAGTATTAGTACCATAAACTATATAGGTCATGAGATTTCTGAATCCATTTGAGAATGGAGAAATATAGAATATGCTATTGTTTCTTTCACTATACGAACGATATTTAGGAGTTATGTATCTCAATCCCAGATCAGAAATAGCAAGAATCAAGAATGTAATGTAGATACTATATTTTATTGTTTTAAGTTTTGTGACTGATGATGTTTTTGATTTTTTCCCGAAAAATATTAATTTAATAAGCCAAACTGATACTATTGCTAAAACAGAATAAAACAATAAACTTGAAAATACCCAGCTTCTTCCGAGTAATAAAAGAGCAACATGAAAAAAAACTAATATGAAGTAAACAACTATGACACCAATACGAATTATTTTTTTATTTTTTGACATTTACCAAAGTTTAGTAAAATCGGTTTGATGTTCAGGTTTTATAATCCAGTATGATTCAGATTTTCTGTTTGATATTGCTTTGTTTTTGGAAAATAGCTTTTGTAATAGTGAAAACGGAAAAAGAAAAAAGTAAAAAATTATTGAAAGAATGACTTTTGATAAAACAAATCCTAATACAAGACCAATGCCTTGCCATAAGAAAGAAAAAATATAAGCCAGTTGGGGAATTAATGCTATGATTATTCCAAATATTGCAGCAGAATAATAAAAACAATCCTGTTTTGTAATAATACCTACGATTATCAATCCTGCCGTTATAACAAGACAATCTGCCAGATTTCTTTTTTTATCTTTTATTATTTTCATTCTTTAAAACAAAGTGTAAACAAACGGAGCTACCGAACTAGAGCCGCCAAAAATTATTAGTATACCCACCAAAAGTAAAACGATGATTATTGGAATAAGCCAGTATTTTTTTCTTTCTTTAAGGAAGTTCCATATATCTTTAATAAATTCCATATCAATCAGGTTTAAATTGTTCTTTAAAATGTTTCGGGTCAAAATGCTGATTTTCTTTCAACAAAACATAATTTTGCATAATCAATATATCCATTTCCGTTCGCATAAAGCATCTGAATGCATCGTCAGGGTTGCAAACAATAGGTTCGCCCCGCACATTAAAACTTGTGTTTACAATAATCCCTGTCCCGGTTAATTCTTTAAACTTAGCAATTAAAGAATGATAATCGGGGTTTGTCTCTTGGTGTACAGTTTGCAAGCGAGCAGAAAAATCACAATGAGTAATTGCAGGAATTTCAGACCGTTGCGTGTATAGTTTTGTCATAAGTTCAAGTTCATTGTAATTTTCCGGCAACTTATTTCTTATAGAGTTGCTGACGGGTGCTGTATATAACATATATGGCGATGAAACATCTATATCAAAATACTCTTTTGAATCTTCTGACAGAACAGATGGCGCAAAAGGACGGAATCCTTCGCGGAATTTTATTTTTAGATTGAGCTTTTTTTGCATTTCGGAATTTCGTGCATCTGCAATAATACTACGGTTACCAAGTGCCCGCGGACCATATTCCATACGACCTCTGAACCAGCCTATTACTTTACCTGCTGCAATTTGTCCGGCAGTATATTCGAAAAGTTCATTATTATTATCAAAGAAAGTATAATCAGCATTGTATTTTCTTAAAGTTTTTAATATATCATTATTTGAAAACTCGGGACCAAGAAAAGCTCCCTTCATTCGGTCATTTCCCGAAACTGAAAATTGAATTTTTTGATTCATATATGCAAAAGCAAGTGCAGCACCAACAGCTCCACCCGCATCTCCTGCAGCCGGCTGGATAAATATTTTTTTAAACAAATTGGATTTAAGAATAACAGAATTAGCAACACAATTCAATGCCACTCCACCGGCTAAACAAAGATTTTTTTCTCCCGTTAAATTCTTTGCTTCGGTTGCCATATTCATTACAATTTCTTCTGTAATTTGCTGAATGGCAAGAGCAAGATTGCAATGTTCCTGTAAGATCGGGTCGGAGGGGAGCCTTTTTTGTATGCCAAATAATTTCTCCCATTTTTTTGTTTTTATCATTTTTAGACCGGTAGCAAAATCAAAATATTTCATTTCGAGTTTTATACTTCCGTCAGGTCTTATATTAACAATTTTATTACGAATAATTTTTTTATACTCTTCTGTTTGTGAGGACTTGTCTATGCCATAAGGCGCAAGTCCCATGAGTTTATATTCGCCACTATTAACGACAAAACCCAAAAAATAGGTAAATGCCGAATACAATAATCAGAGAGAATTAGGATAATGAAGTTCTTTGATGATTTTAATATTACCTTCTTTCCCGTGTGCTATTGATGCTGACGCCCATTCGCCCATACCATCCAATGTGAGAATAGCAGCTGAACCGAATCCTGATGGGTAGTAGGCTGAAGCAGCGTGCGACAGATGGTGCTCAGAAAAATAAAGCTTGAGATTTTTTTTATCAAAAGGTCCAATTTTTTTAAGTTGAGAGTATAATTCATCTTTGATAAATAGTTTTTCTCTGATCCAGACAGGTATTGATTTAATAAATGAAACAAGTCCAAATGGTGCAAAATGATAATATGATTCGAGAAGTCTTTCAAATTTCAAAAAAGGTTTTTCGTAATAAACCACTGCTGTTATGTCAGAAATATTCAATCCTGCTTCATTTAAGCAATACTTGACTGCATTGTGAGGAAAACCAGCATCTTGTTTTTTTCTGCTGAATCTTTCCTCATGTGCTGCTGCAATAATCTCATCATTATATACAATGCAAGCTGCCGAATCGTGATAATATGCTGAAATTCCAAGTATGAACATTATCTGACTACAATTTCGGATATAAAAGTACGACCAAGTTCTTTATTGATTCGCTTAACAAGTTCGGAACGGATTAATAACAGTTCGCTACGTAAAATTGACGAGTTCATACTAACATATAAAACAGATTTGGAAACTTTCAATTCAGTAGTTGCTTTATTAATATGGTAACCTGCTACCTCAAGCCATAGCGATTTTATTCTTACCCTGTCAATCCCATCTTCGAGCTTATTAACTTGAATTGACTTTTTGATAAGTTCGCTTAACTTCACAGTTTCTGACCTCCTCATATTCCGATTACATTTTTCAATACAAATATGCGAAAAAAATCTCAGATTTTGAATTGCATTGATAAAAATAATATCTTTATACATTCATCTTATATAGATTTAAAATTTTAAGAAATGAATAAAATTAACACTCTATTTGCTGCTTTAATCTTCATTAGCACAATAATTAGTTTTTCAAGTTGTGACAAGAATAAAACAAATGTAGAAATTGTTTACAAGTCAGTAAATAAAAACTATATCCTGACTACTGATATTAATGCGATGAATTCACATGATACAATTGTAGCACAGCATGTAGATAGTATTCTTAATGGTTTGTTGGATGTAGAACTTGTTTCGACAGGTTATATCCGATTCGATCTTGATGGAGACACCATTTCTGACATTGCTTTTGAGATAATCAATCTTCAACCTTTTAATAATAATGAGATGCCTGAACACCTTGATACTTTGGCAGTAAGAGCATATCCGTTTTATGTAGGAATACTTGATAACTCAACTTACAAATATGCAGATGCTTTAGATATTGAAACGTCAATTTCGCAGGAGGGTAACTGGACAAATCAGTTTGTAGTCTTAGGAACTTTGGCTCATGGTGGACAATTTAACGGAAGAGGAGAAAAATATTTAGCAATACGACTTAATGGGCAGACTGATTTTCGCTATGGCTGGATGAAGATTTGCATTTCGGAGCATAACGATACTTTAAGCGTTATTGAGTATGCCTACAATAAAATAGAAGGTTCGGAAATAAGGGCAGGGCAAAAAGAATAAATAATGATTGCTATAAAAACTGTCGAAGAAAACCGCTTTTACTTAAGTATGTTAATTTATTTTCATGGCTTTTATCCATAATTTTACAAATCAGATAATTTCCGGTTTGTATCTATTTTATTAACTTTGTATCAATTAAGAATAACGGAAGAATATGAAAGTAAATGGCAAAAATTATCGTGCAATTTGGATGGAAGGTGAAAAAGTATGTATGATAGACCAAAATAAATTGCCATTCAAATTTTCTATTCATTACTGCAATAATATTGACGAAACCTGTATTGCCATAAAAACTATGATAACCCGTGGAGCAGCCTCTATAGGTGCTGCGGGAGCATATGCAATGCTTCAGGCAATTTATTCTGTTGATGGATTAGATATTGTGCATATTTTAGAAAAAGCAAAGAAGCAAATAGACTCTACCAGACCAACAGCGGTAAATTTATTTTATGCAACAAACAGAGTTCTGGAGGCAGCAAAAATTTCTAAAGAATTTGCTATAAATGAAGCCTTTGCAATTGCAGATGAATGTGCCTTACATGGTAAACTTATTGGACAATATGGCAATACTTTGATAGAGGACGGTTATTGCGTTGAAACTCACTGTAATGCCGGTTGGCTTGCTTTGGTTGATTACGGTTCTGCTCTTGCTCCAATTTATGCTGCAAAAAACTCTGGTAAGAATATCTTTGTTTATGTTGATGAAACCCGTCCTCGTAGTCAGGGAGCAAGACTGACAGCCTGGGAATTAGCTCGGGAGAATGTACCTCATGCAATTATCCCTGACAATGCCGGTGCTCATTATATGGCTTCTGGGAAAATAAATTTTTTTATTGCCGGTGCAGATAGAATTGCAGCAAACGGAGATACTGCAAATAAAATTGGAACACTTGAAAAAGCAATTGCTGCCAAATATTACGGAATTCCTTTTTATATTGCAGCTCCAAGCAGCACAATAGATATTAAAACCTCAAGCGGAAAGTCAATCCCAATTGAAGAAAGAAATTCTGATGAGGTACTGTTTTATTCAGGAAAGTTGAAAAATGGCAAAATTGAAAAAATGAGAATTGCAAATCCCGGATCCGGAGCATTAAATCCGGCTTTTGATATAACTCCGGCTTCGCTGATTACCGGAATTATAACTGAAAAAGGAATAATACAGCCGAATGTCGAAGCAATTAAAAAACTTTTAGATGATGAAATTTAAAGAAGAATGCAAGACTGTTGCAGCTATAATGCGCAGGTTATATAAACAAAACCTGACAACATCAAGCGGAGGAAATGTAAGTATGAAGAATTCAGATGGGTTTGTATTTATTACTGCAAGCAGAACAGATAAATCGTCCATAAAATGGAAAGATATCATTGTAATTGACTCGACAGGAAAAAATATGACTCCGGATTTAAAACCCAGCATGGAAACAGTTATGCATTTGGAAATTTACAAAACCCGTCCGGATGTTTTTGCGATTGTTCATGCTCATCCTGTTTATGCTTCTACGTTTGCAGTTGCTGGGATTCAACCACAATCTTCTTTTACCGGAGAATCCAGATTTATTTTAGGTGAAATTGTAATGACTAATTATAAACTTATGGGTTCGGAAGAGTTAGCACACGAATGTGCAAAATCATTAGAAAAATCAGAAACGGCAATATTGAAAAATCATGGAGCTGTCTGTATTGGAAATTCAATCTTTGAAGCTTATAATAGAATGGAAGTTTTAGAAATGACCTGCAAAATACATTTTAATACTTTGCTGATTAATTGTTGTAATGTCCTGAGTGAGAAAGAAGTGAAGAAAATTGATGATATGAAATGATTGGGTCTAATTAGAATCTGACAAACTCGTAGGTTAAATTATCAGGGTTTGCAGTGACTTTTAAAAATCCCGCATCAGGATTTGAATCTACTACCGCATCTAAAATCAGAATTGTAGTATTTCCCATTTTTGCCACATCTTGAACATGGTCGTGGCCTGTAATAACCAAATTTACATCATATTTGGCAAATAAATCAAGCAAAAAAGCTACTTCTTCAACCAAAGGATTAGTACTCGATGTCCGTCTTGTCCTTAATATATTGACATGACTCGATATAATGCAATAACGATAATTTTCTCTTTGTTCATCGAGTAGATTTTCGAGCCATGCAACCTGACTTTTTCCTAAAGTGCCGCCACCCGAATCCAAACAAATATATAAGTCGGCAGTATCTGTTGTGGTAACTGTAAAATAGTATGTTGAACTCCCAAACAACTCGTAAAATGATTTCCACCCGTCAAAATATAAATCATGATTACCGACCATAAAAAACAAAGGTTTTGAAATTGTGTCAGTTGTTTCATTAAATAACTCATAATGCTCTCTCCTTCCTGAAACAATATCACCAACCAACATCAAGGCAACATCATCTGAAGAAATATAGTAATTTAACAATTTTTCGGTATTAATTGTTGTACCAACGTGTAAATCAGAAGCTGCAAGCAAAGAATAGTCAGTGGAATTAACAATAATATTTTCAGTCGGATGATTATCATTATATTCCATTGATTGAATAAATCTGTCTTCTACTCTGTCAGTGGAACGTATAAAGCCGGTAAAATCAATATCACAAGAATAAATTCCTGCAAAAATTAACAATAGTGAAAATATCTTTATTTTATTTCCCATTTAACTCCGGTTCTTAATAACCAACCAAAATAATTTACTCTAATATTGTTTAAACCTGCTGTCTGATACCAATAATCAACAAAAATCTGAGGCCATTTATCATTTTTTTGCCAAATGAAACCTAGATTTAACATTGGATTCATCTCTTGTTCTATAATAAATCTTTCAAAATTTGTAATGTTTAAATACAAATTCCAAGGATTTGCAGTCTGCCAAAAATAATATTTGACCGAATACATTAAATTTGCTGCCTCAACTAGATATTGATTCTCTGTGATTTCATATATCTGAGCTGCATTATCAGTGAATCTGTATATATTGAAATTGTTACCTAATAAAAACTCCCATTTCTTTACAGCATAATTAATTTTTAATCCGGTATTATGAATAATTAACATTTGACTTACCGGTTTGTTACAATAAAACAGAGAGAATTTTAATGGATTATTTTTCACATTTATTTTATAGGCAAGATTTATTGCAAATGCATTAATGACTTTGTCTTCTCTATGATTTATATTAAAATCCATTGCATAATCCAGAGAAAAGCTTTTGTATTCATAACCCGGAGAAAGTCCTGCTGAAATAAGACAAGGTCTGTCCACAGGATTTACAGCTATTCCTGAAAATACTTCTATTTTAAACTGAGCTTTTGCAGTAAATGAAATCAGGCATAAACTTGCAAATAAGAAGAAAACTATTTGTTTTAACAATAACATCAAGGTTGATTTGATTAATGCAAATTTAATTAAATCATTTAGAAAAGCAAAAAATAAAATCTTTTTCATATTTTTGTTCAAAACATGATAAAGATGGATAAAATATATGACATAACCACCTACAAAGGAGTAAATACAGCTGTTGAATTATTGAAAAAATACGGATGGATTGTAAGTCCTTTGCCATGGTTAATATACAAAGCAATGACTCCTGAAATTTCTACTGAGAAACAGATTGATGCTGCTATTAAACTGATTAAAGCAGGGAAGGAGAACGGGGCAAAAAAAATGCGAATTCGTGTAGGACATGATGCCGGAATAAAAATTGGGGCAATGCTCAAAGGCTTTCCTATGAATATCAATGTTGGCAACAACGGTCAAATGGAGTTTGATATAGACTATGAAAATGCAAGCCCTGCTGATTTTTCACAACTAAATAATATCCCGGACATCTTACAGGGCTAAAGCCCCATTTGTTTTAATTTCCAGTGTACTCCATTTGCAAATTTTTCGTATCCTGCTGCATTGTGATGCCCGTCATAAACCCAGTAGTAGTTTTGTGAGTTTTTGGATGAAATATTTTCGACTTCGCAATAATATTTCAGTAAGTCAATGTAGTTAATATTGTTCTCTACTGAAAAATTAATTAATTGATCAAAGCAATTATCTTTATATCTATTCTCATCTATATCTTTTATCATTGGATGGAAAACGATTAAAAGTTCGAAATTATATTCTTCAGACAGTTTCTTAAAATTGAGTAAACTGACTTTCAGCTGATTAATTGCCCTTTGCTTTTCCTGTTCATATTCCGATTTAGACAGAAGTAGATAGTTATAACCACATATTTCGTGGATTATAGTTCGATACAGAAATGAAAAAATATATACTGGTTCCCAGATTTTTTTATTAATAGCAATTTCCTTAGTATCAAATCGCTCCATACCTCCTCTGAAAATGATATCATCTAAATCGTTGCCATAATTAATAATAACAAGATCAGGGTTATATGATAATAATTTGTCTTTAAGTAACTTATATTCATAAAATGGATCGCTTCCACATATTCCTGCATTTATCCATTCGTAATTTATACTGTCAGTATCAGGCATATTCATTTCCAAAAATTTTAGCCATGTAGAATCAGAATGAGCACCATCACCTTCTGTAAATGAATCACCTAACCCAATGATTATGTAATCGTTAGCTTCTTTGAATTGTTTGGGTTCTTTGTCTGACAGCCCTAAAGTATTAGTTGCTCTTTTATAATAAAATTCCTTTGCCTCAAGATAATGTATGCTATTAGGTTCATAGAAACTGTTATTTGTAATAATTTTTTGATCAAAAATAGACTTATAATAACCGAATCTTGATTCAGAATAGCTGTAATTAATATGAAAAAGTCTTAGACATATTTCAGCAATAGTAATTGCAAATATCAATGCTGATAAAAAGAGAATAGCATTTGTCAATTTATTGTGTCTTTTTCGACGAATTAGTAGTAATGAAAAAAACAGAGATAATATAACCAAGTTAACCCATACACCTGTCCAAATTCCTGGATGAGATTTAATTAGTAGTTCAACAAGTAATAGAATGAAAAAGGATATGGTAGATGTAATTATAAATATTGAAACAGCTGGTTTCTTAACAATAATCAAACTACAAATAACAATAACGCAAGCAAGCAAGATTATAATGGATATTGCAAGTTTTGTATATTCAGCCTGCAATAAACCTGACTTAGTTACTTTATCCCAAAAATTTCCATCTTTGGGATTTTTTGAGATTCGGATACTCTGTTGGTTAGCGAAATCTTGTTTTATTGTAAATTCATTTTTCTGCGACACAATTAAAATTTCGCTTTCTATGTTTTTTTTTGATTTATTCTTAAAAACAATTTCAGAAAAATACCATGAGCCGTTATGTATAAAGACTGAATCAACATTTTGTAATTGAATTTTATTTCCTGTAAATGTTATTCCGTAACAATCGAAATCGGAAGTTAAGTTTAAGTTATTTTCGGTTATTTTTATTTTGAATTCGTCATAAAAATTAATTTTTGAAATGTAATAAATGACAAAAAATGCTGAGCTGACATTTATAATTGCTATTAAAAATGCAACAAATACATATTTAGCATTATTATTTAACATTGAAAGTTTATTTGTACAAAAATAAAAAAAGTCCGCCATTAAAACAGACTTTTTCATTTTCAATAAACTGTTTTATTTTCCGGGGCAATTTTTAATAATATCCGGGGCAATATCATTACGACCGTACGCTTTGTCAAAGTAATCAGAAAATTCTTTTGCAAGATTTTTTGCAGTTTTAACATATTCTTCCTTGTTTGACCAGGTATTTATTGGAAATAGCATTTCGGCCGGAACACCTGGACATGATTTAGGTACATTAACATGAAATAATTCATCATGTACAAATTCAACATTTGTCAAATCACCATTAAGAGCTGCTTCAACCATTGCGCGGGTATAAGTCAGGTCAATACGTTTTCCGACGCCAACTTTTCCTCCTGACCAACCTGTATTGATGAGATAAACACTAGTATTGTGTTCTTCCATTTTGTCGCCCAACATTTTTGCATATACTTTTGGTAATGCCGGCATAAAAGGAGCACCGAAAAACCTTGAAAAAGTAGATTGAGGTTCAACAACTCCGGTTTCTGTTCCTGCGAGTTTTGAGGTATATCCCATCAAAAACCAAAGCATAGCCTGGTTTCTGTCAAGTTTTGAAACAGGAGGTAATACTCCGGTGGCATCTGCAGTTAGAAACAAAATGGTTGAGGGATGTCCGCCAACGCTAGATTTTTTGATATTACTTAATGAACTCAATGGATAAGATGCTCTCGAATTTGGAGTAAGCCTTTCATCATTAAAATCAAACTCACCGTCTGGATATGTCATGGCATTTTCTACAATAGCTCCGTGATTTAGGTAATAATCGGGATGCATAACAGCTTTATAAATATCAGGTTCCTTTTCGGGATTTATATTTATCATTTTTGCATAACAGCCATATTCAAAATTTGCTACGCCTTTGTTACTCCAACCATGTTCATCATCTCCAAGTAAAGCTCTGCGTGGATCTGCTGATAAAGTGGTTTTACCTGTTCCCGACAAGCCTAGAATCAGGGCAGTTTTACCATCATTACCTTCGTTTGCAGAACAATGAAGAGGAAGTACATTCTCAAAAGGCAAATAATAATTCATTACAGTAAACATCATTTTCTTTACACTGCCCATATAAGCAGATCCGATTATAATTCCCAATCTGCGGTCGAAATCAAATGCAACTATAATATTTGTGGTTTTTCCGTTAGGGAGTTTTCTTAATTTCCATTCATATTTTGCCTGATCTAGTTTATTAAATGGTAATGCAATTAAATAAAAAGGCTTGTCGGAAAAACAGCTTTTATCTAAATCTTCGGGAATAGGTCGAAACATATTATCAACAAAAACAGAAGTCAATGCCTCACTTGTAATTACTTTTACAGGTAACGAATATTCGGAATCAGCACCAATTACTCTATCATTAACATAAATACGATTATGTTTGTGCATCATATCAAGAGCATCCTGAAAAACTTCATCAAATACTGATTCCGTAATAGGTAAATTGTTGGGAGAATTCCAGTCAATGTGAATCTGACTTGCAGGCCGTTTTACCATTACAGTATCTTTAGGACTTCTGCCGGTTGAATCAGGCTCATTCCATGTTGCCAATGCTCCTGATTTTGATACCATACACTCGTTATTTGATACCGAATCTCCTATTAGTCTTTTACGATCTGCATTTGTAATTACTGTCTTACACTCATTTAATACTTCATCAATCTTTTTGTGTGTTTCGTTGAAATTAATATTGTCCATATATCAGAATTTTAGAGGGGCAAACTTAAAAAAAAAACTACACTTAAAAACTGTTAAAGAATATAAAACGCCGGTTTATGTTATTAAAAATGTTTTTAGTGATATCAAAAATAATAATTAGTTACTCGAAGCGAAAAATAGAATTTAAATTGTCGAATTATTTAATATTGCTGTACACAGGAATAAATAAAAATTGTAATTGCCATTTTATTTTCTTTTTTACTGCAACCGGTATAGTATTTTCTTTTCTTTTTGTATTTTGCACAAATTTTTTATTTGATGTTAAAAAAAGTTCCACATACTTATGTCATTGTTTTCTCTATTGTAATAATTTCAGCTTTGCTTACTTGGATAATTCCTGCAGGAGAGTTTGATCGTACACAAAAAACGATGTCAGATGGTAGCACAAAAACTGTTATTGTTGAAAATTCTTTTCACAGAGTAGATGCAGAACCTCAAACATGGCAGGTGTTTTCTTCAATTTTTAACGGTTTTACTTCGCAGGCAAATATTATTGTTTTTATTCTTTTAATAGGAGGAGCATTCTGGATCTTAAATGCAAGCCAGGCACTTGATGTGGGTATATCGGCATTTATAAGATGGACAAAAAAGCTAGAGAAAAACAAAATTCTGAATAAAATTGGCGTCCACAATATTGTAATGGTTTTGATTATGATGATGTTTAGTGCATTCGGTGCAATTTTCGGAATGAGTGAAGAAACCATTGCTTTTGTTATAATACTTGTTCCATTGGCAATTTCTATGGGGTATGATTCAATTGTTGGTGTTTGTCTGGTGTATGTAGCAGCCCATTTGGGATTTGCCGGAGCAATACTTAATCCTTTTACTATAGGAATTGCTCAGGGTTTGTCAGACCTGCCAATATTCAGTGGGTGGGAGTACAGATTGATTTGTTGGATTGTTGTTAACATGGTTGGCTTTACTTTTATTCTTTTATATGCCCGAAAGATTAAAAGAAATCCGGAAAAAAGTATAACAAAAGACATTGATGAATATTGGAGAAAGAACAAATCAACAGAAAATCAAAAAGTTGAATACTACACTCCACTAAGTGCATGGATAAGTTTCCTGGTTTTATCATGTATTCTTATTTTATTTTCCGCTTTTTATAGTAATTCAACGCTGAAAATAGGGAATAGTATTTTTAATTTTCCTGCAGTCCCTATTGCATCCTTTGCGTTTGCAGTTGTTTCCTTTTTTGCTTTGAGAAAATCTGTCCATTATTATATTTTAAATCTTTTGGCATTTACTGTAGTGTTTCTGATAATAGGAGTGATGGGTTATCAATGGTACGTAATGGAAATTGGAGCATTGTTCTTTGGAATGGGATTGGCGGCAGGAATTGCAATGAATAAATCGGCAAATAATATTACAAAATTATTTATAGAAGGAGCAAAGGATATTTTTTCAGCAGCATTTATTGTTGGTATTGCGGGAGGAATTATCGTAATATTAAGTGATGGTAAAATTATAGATACTATTATGTTTTCTTTATCGGGAGCTATGCAGGATTTTGGCAAGGAATCTTCTATTGGTATTATGTATTCGATACAGACTTTTCTAAATATTATAATTCCATCAGGGTCAGCAAAAGCGGCTTTGACCATGCCAATTATGGCTCCATTTTCCGATTTGATAGGTATAGCCAGACAAACAACTGTTTTGGCATTTCAGTTTGGAGATGGTTTTACAAATATGATAACTCCAACTTCCGGTGTGCTAATTGGCGTTCTGGGTATAGCAAAAATCCCTTTCAATTTATGGTTTAAATTTGTATGGAAATTGATTTTATTGTTATTTGTAATCGGATTTCTGTTATTGTTGCCCACCTTATATTTTAGTTTTAATGGATTTTGATATTAAATGAAATCGACATTTCTAATAATATTTTTCTTTGCTTTTATCAGTTTTCTTCTCAATTCATGCGCTGAGAAAAATGCTGAATACAATTATTGTAAAATTCCACATGTGCATATCATTTCCGGAAAGGATATTGGGTTTGATAAGAAGCGGCGTTGTCTTATAATTTTCGAAGATTATTCAAAATTTAGTATTAAAAAATCAACAATAAAATGTCGTGGAGGATTTTCTTCAAAATTCTTTAAGCACTCGTACCGTATAGAACTGGATAAGAAATATTCTCCTTTTGGGTTGCCTAAGGAAGACGACTGGATACTTAATGCAAATTATATTGATAAAACATTTATGCGTCATAAATTATCCTATGATATTTTTAGGTTAATGTCTCCTAATAATCTTGCCCCTGAGTGTGTTTATGTAAATGTTTATCTTAATAAAAAATATCAGGGATTATATGTTTTTATGCAAAGGATAAACGCTAAATTCTGCGGTATTGATAAAAAGGACAGAACAACCTGCTTATTTAAGGATCCACCTGTATTTTTTGAAGAAAAAATATCATTTCCGGGATCGGAAAATAATTACTACGACCAAAAATATCCGGAGATATCGGAGCAGGATTTTACAGAAGCTTTGGACAAATTTAATTATTTCTTATTCAATGCATCTGATTCATTGTTTTGCGCAGATATAGGTAAGTGGATTGATATTGACAATGTTACCGATTGGCATATTTTGCTGTTGTTATCAAACAATGCTGACGGACTTAATAAGAATTTTTATATCTATAAAAAAGATAAAAACACTCCATTAAGAATTGCAATTTGGGATTATGATCATTCTTTTGGTCGTGACGGGGATAATGAGTTAAATCTTCTAAAGTGTCAGGTAGATTGTTCGAAAAATATATTGCTTAAAAGACTTATGGAACTGGAAGAATGTAACTATAAAATAAAACTTGTTAAAAAATGGAATGAATTAAGAGATTCAAAAATTATTTCTGTGTGTAAGATTAAATTTATGATTTTGAAAAATCACTTTATTATAAATCATGATGTTGAACGAAATTTTGAGTTATGGCCGTTAAACAGTACCGATTATTATGACGATAGCAACTATTTAAATGAAGTTGCATTGATGTTCAAATATATTGAAATTCGTATTCCTCAACTTGATAACTATTTTAAAAAATTAAGTCAAACGAAATAATTTATTATTTTAGCAGAAAATTAGGCAATATTTTTGATATGAAGAGAATCGTTAAATTAAAATTATAAAACTATGAAAAACAAGATTTTATTTTTAAGTATTTTTATTTTGTTTGTTGGCCTTTCTGCCTATGCTCAAAAAGTTTTCAGCTGCGATTACAAAAGCGACGCTGATGTTAAAGTGTATGTGGCTTCATACAAAAGTGATGCTGATTTAGTCGTTTACAAATGCGACTACAAAAGTGATGCAACAGGCAATAAAGGGCTGTGGTATTTTTGTAATTACAAAAGTGATGCAGACAAAAAAATATATTTCTGCGATTATAAAAGCGATGCCGACCTTGTAATCTATTTTTCTGATTATAAAAGTGACGCAGGCTGGCAAAACTCGTCAAAACAACATTTAATGTATTAATAAATTTATAATTATGAAAACAGTAGTAAAATTATTGGTTATTAGTACCGTATTTCTATTGCTTAACTCTTATACAAATGCACAAAGAGTTTATAGTTGCGATTCGAAATACGATGCAGAGGTTAAAGTTTATGTTGCCGATAGTAAGTATGATGCTGATTTGGTAGTTTATAAATGTTCTTCGAAATATGATGCGGAAGGCAATAATGGCCTTTGGTTTTTTGTAGATTCGAAATACGACGCAGACAAAAAAATATATTTTTGCGACTCTAAATACGATGCAGATGTCATTATTTATTTCTCCGATAGTAAATATGATGCTGAATGGAGAAAATCAGAAAAAAAGCATTTATTTTACTAAAATACAATGAAATTTAAGCCAAAGCGTTGGCATAAAATAGTTAAAATCAGTATTGCCTGTATTGTGGCAGTACTGATTTTGTTAAATACACTGCTGACTAATTATCTTAGAAAAAATATCGAAAAAACTTATAGTGCATTGCTAAATGCTGAAGTAAGTATAGAAAACTTACGCATAAATTATTTTAACGGAACTATTAAAGTTTTTAATATTTTGATTACAGGTAAAAACGAATTTAAAAATGACACATTATTAATAGCAGACAAACTGGTTTTCGCTAAACCTGAATATGATAAGACCAGTAAAAATATTGTTATCAGCGAAATGCGTATTGTTAATTTAAAGATGAACAATATTATTAGTCAAAATGGTAATAGCTGTTGGAATATTGAGAAAAATAACAAATTAAGTGAGGATGAGGAAGATTTAAGTAGTTTTGACATCTTTGTTAAAGCAATTAATGTCGAAAATTCCGAATTATTGATAATTAATAGAAAGAATAATGAAATTCAGTCTTTTACAAACATAAATCTAAAAATGAACTTGCATAAGCAGGATCTTGACATTATTTCTGATTTCAATGCAGGGTGTACAGTAAATACCAAAGACTTAGGGAATAAAAAATTGTCACTGTCAGGCAACTCAAAGTATAGTGATAAAAAAATTGAAGCCGAAGCAACATTTAAGTATGACGAATTCCCAGTTGAAATTGAAATATGCTGGTTTACAGACAGTTTATCGGAAGAAAATTCGTTTATAAAACTGAAAACAGATTTTGCTAAACTTCAAAAACAAAAAGACATTGAAACAAAAGGGAATTTAGAAATCGAACTAATTTCTCATGGAATTTTCAATAGAAGCTATGATTTTAATTTTCAACTTAACGTAAAGGCTGACAGTATTTCGTTTGTAAATCATAAAAACAATGCATCTCTGAGAGCGAATTTTATCACTAAAATTAGTTATGATAACTCAGGTCCAGATCTTTTTAATTTTATATCAAATGATATATTTCTAATGTCAGGCACTGATACCTTGAAGGGATTTATGGATTTTCGTGTAAATGATACCCTGACTTTGGTAAACTCTGATCTTAAGGGTAGTTTTGATTCAGAGATACTGAATTTAATATATGAAGACATAACTTTTTTGACCGACTTTAAAATTAGTACAACTTCAAGTTTGAAAGGTAAAATTGATAATTACAAAAAAGATCTTTTGGGAGAATATATTACGAACATTGAGATTAATAGTCCTGGTTTTAATGTCCCTGAGCTGCAAGTAAGTTTTATCAAAGACAAATTCTCTGTTGAAACATTTATTGTGTCTGATATAATCACCGGAAAAATTGATTATTGTATAAATGAAATTCAAAATTTATATAATCAGGCAACAGTTAAGCACAATTTAGTAATAGATATTAGTAAATTATCAATACCTGATTCAGATGGCTCTACAGTTTCGTATATGCCTGATATAGACCAATCTCGACAATTCAAATTCCCTCAAAAAACAGAAACGGCAATTATAATAAATATTGATTCGATACAAATGATGAATAAAGTCCTGCAAAATCTTCATTCGAAAGTTATATTGTCACCGGATAAATTTGGAATTTATATACTAAATCTTGATATTGGAACAGGGCGATTAAATGGAGAATTTAGTTTTAATAAAGAGTCCGAATATTTGGTTTCGAATAGTTCGTTAATTTTTGATAATATGGATTTGGCTTATTTCGCCGATTTCAATACAAATATTTCGGGAGTGCTAAACATTGACTTAAAAAACACTGTTTATTCAGTCGAAAATGAAATCGAACATCCAAAAAATAATGGAGTAAACAAGATTAGAATTGAAGGGTTTAGATTGCATACCGGTTTGTTAAAGTCTTATGAGATAAATGAAGATTATCTTACTATTGGTAATACTGAAATTATTGCAATTCTTGAGGGGGATTCACTAATTGTAAAACCAGCTTTTTTAACAATAAATGATGCAAACGTAAAAGTAATTGCAGATTATAATATAATTACAGACAGTATTATGGTTTCGGCATTATTTGATATTCCTGACAGCTATTTGAGTTCGAAAATTAAATTATTGATTTCGTTGTTTGCATCTGATTCGAATTTAAAAATTCCAAAAGATAAGGACAGAAGCACTTACCTTCTCAAAATTAGCGGCTTGATTGATGATTTGGAGTATAATATATATGAATAAACCGGAATAGAAAATGTTAATAATATTTTGAATAATTCAAATAACCCAGCTTGTAAATATCTCACAGTCAAATCTTTATTATTTAAATTTGACTAAACAAATTTTGGACTTCTAACTTGGTAAAATAAGTACACTTTCTGCAGGATTTTCGGCTGAGTACTTGATAGGAACCATTGAGCCAACTTGTATTCCATTTCGAATTACAATCTTACTGTCAATATTGTTTATCTTTCTGCTGTGCTGAATTCCATTACTATCATTATATGTATATTCTACTATTGAATAGATTGGGGTTTTGTTTACTAAAATATAGTAATTCTTATCAACGAAAGTTACTTTAGCTTGTGCGACAATTCCATTTCTTATAATTTCCTTGTTTCTCTTATTTTTTTGAGAGCCGGCAACTGCACCAATCAATCCGATAACTGTAAAGACAGCCCCCAAACCTCCAAGGCCAATACCTATGTAATTTCTAACTTTAGTGCTCTGTTCCTCATCAGCAAATCTATTGTTAATTTTAATTCTTACATTTGAATTGGCTACAATAACTCCGGTCATAATTAGGATTGCCCCGATAAATATAAAGACTATGCCTTTCATAATTTTACTGTTTTATGTTTTTACTTAGAAAACTTCTCTTTTATATACAAAAATAATATTATATTTTAAGGATATAAAAAATATTATTTGGTTTAAACATTGATATAAAACGTATTGTTATAATGTCTAATTATTTATCAGAGATTGGGTAAAGTATTTAAGTCTATTATGGAACTTACCGTTGCGAGATTAACTACGTTGAACTCACCGCTTGATGCGGTTCGGTTTCATCTCGTGGTTTTGCAGCTTAAAGCTGTATTGAAAACCAAGGTTTTGTCATGATTTTTGCCACCTCGACCATTCTCGGTGGTCTGGCAAAAATGCACGCCAAATCCTTAAATAATTCCAAAAATTTAAAATTTATATACAACGGCAATTATGTAGGGTTAATTCATGGTTCGGCACCGCTAACCAAACATGAATTAACCCTACAATTGCAGGTTGTCAAAAGATTATTTATTTACCTTTTTTTTACCTGCAAACGATCTAGTTCTTAAACCTTCATTCGAAATTGTGAATAAAAGAACAATAGAACAGTATCCTCAATTATTTTGTTAAAAACAATTTGGGACATTCCTGATGTAAAAAAAAATATCAAGATTAAATATAAAGTAATTTTCTTCATGTAATGTATGTAATAGTACAAATTTAACAAAAATCCGAATTGCTCCGGCGAAAGAAAATTTTTTCTAATTTAAAATTTTGCTATTATTTTCAGGTTAATTCTCCTGCCTGTTAAATAATTAGGGACTCCATATTCCCAGCCTCTTATATCAGTAACATAGGTATAGGAAATTTCGTTATTAATATCGAGGAGATTAAAAACTTCAAGACTTAACCAAATATCTTTAAAGAATCTGAATGGATTTCCTTCGGGAAGAGATCTTTCGGAAGATTTTAACTGTTTCGAAATACCAAGGTCAACCCTGCGATATGGTTTAAATCTTGGATAAGGTTTATCTGTTTTTTCGACAGGTAATCCGGTTCCAAACAAAATGCTTATATATGCCTGCCAAGTTTCGTGTTTGGGAATATAATCCTGAAAGAAAATGCCAAAATTAACTCTCTGATCCGTAGGTCGGGGAATTAACCCAAGATAAACCGTATCAGTACTTCCATCAGCATATTTGTTAACATAAAAATCGTTTTCGATATCCTCCATAGTTTGCATTACAGCAACGCTAAACCATGATTCTGTGCCCGGAACAAATTCGCCATTTATTTTTGCTTCGATACCGGTACTATAACCTGTTGCCATATTCTCTCCATAATATCTAATTCTGACATTATCAACATCATAAGGAATAAGATTATACAAATATTTATAATAAACCTCAGTAACTAATTTAAAAGGACGGTTCCACGCTTTAAAAACATAATCACTGCCAAGGACTATCTGATAAGAAGATTGAGATTTGATATCATAGTTTAAAGTACCGTCAAGTCTTCTGATTTCTTTAAAAAATGGCGTCTGATGATAAAGACCTGATGAAAATCTAAACACTATATCTTTTTCCCAATCCGGTTTGATACCTAAATTTAATCGGGGACTAACCAAGAACTCATTATTAAAATCCCAATAATTGAATCTTAATCCTCCACCAATTGACAAATCACATTTTTTCAAGTCAATCATATATGAATCCTGAACAAAAGCATTTATTCTGTTACTAACAATATCTATTTTAGCTATATCAGTCATAAACAGGGGAACAATTTCTCTGTTTGCAGGGATTAGATTTTCGTCAGAATACCCATAACTTCCCAATGAATAACCGGCAGAATCAATCATATTCCATTCATGAACACTATAATCAAAGGTTTCGTAGTTGTATTGTACTCCCCATAAAATATTATGATTTTCAATTTTATAATCTCCGATGTGTTTAAAAGACAAAACATATCCATCAAGATAATTTCTGGCATGTTCGAGATAAGATCCAATCCCTATATTTGCTACGCTATCACCCATATTATCCGAGCCAAGTTGTTTATCTAATTCATTAAGAAAATATTGCCCCAAAATGTCGAAAGTTTCTTCTTCCTGAGTATAATATGCTGATGTAATAAATTTTAATTCCAGATTTTTCGAAACCTTATAATTCCCTGTAAAGGCACCGGTCATGTTATTAAATTTATCTTTCTCCTGACCTTCAAAATACATCATGATTTTTAGAGCTTCGTTTAGTGTCCCCCACGAAGTTTCTCTGTCATCAGGGATAAAGCTATATTTATTCTTACTTATATTTCCGAGAAAACTCAGCTCAAATTTTTCGCTAAAATCGTAACTCAGATAAGTTTGGAAATCAAGATAACTTGGATCATACTTACCTTTCATGTCCATAGAGCTCAATACATATCTCGTGGTCTTATAACGGAAACCTGTATTGTACTTAAAAAGATGGTTTTTGCTTGTACCCTCCAGATGAATGTTTGAGCCAAGTAAACTAGCAGTAACGGAACCTCCAAATTCAGTTGGTTTACGATACTTGATATCAAGAACTGATGACATTTTATCTCCATACTTCGATTCAAACCCACCGGCAGAAAAAATAACAGATGAAACCATATCCGAATTTATAAAACTCATTCCTTCCTGCTGACCCGAACGAATAAGAATAGGTCTAAGAATTTCGACATCATTAACAAATATCAGATTTTCATCAAAATTACCACCCCTGACATTATATTGAGAACTAAGCTCATTATTAGACGAAACTGATGGCAATGATTTAAGAATATCTTCAAAGCCTCCTATTGTTGGTATTTTTAATGATATTTCAGGGTTGATTCTGTTAATATTGCCTAATCTATCTGAAGTTGAACCAATATTAGTCTCGGGAAGAAAATTTACAGACTCCTTTAAAACTATCTTTAATTCCCGGATTTGATCAGGCTTAAGATTAATTTCGTAATTTTCCGGTTCGTAGCCCAAATATGAAATCTCGATTATTAAGTTTTTTTCAGCCGGAACGACTAATTCAAAATAGCCCGTATTATCACTAGCAGTTCCAATTTTTAGACCGGAAACACTTATGTTTGCAAAATGAAATGGCTTTGAATTGTTATCATAAACATATCCTCTAACAACAGCAGTTTGAGAAAACACAACTATACTTGTCAGAAAAATACAAATAAAAACTACAATTCTTTTTAATTCCATAAAATATCTATCGTTCTCTATAACCTTATGCTGCAAATTTTATTGTTTAGGATTTGTCTTTTTTATTTAATTCGGGATAAATCACACGAGCATGATAAATGTTTTGAATTTTGATTGAAAAAATTTCTTTAGCACGTTTCAACTGTTTCAATGTAATTTCAACATTTTCGAATTGTCCGTCATTTAATTGAGAATCAATAATTTTTGAAACAGATTTTTCGATTGATTCAGGAGTATATTCTGTCAGAGTTCTCGAAGCCGCCTCAACAGAATCAGCCATCATCATTACGGCAGTCTCGATACTGGTTGGTTTGGGACCCGGATATTGAAAATTTGCCAGTACAGGTGCGTTATCAGGATTAGCATTAACCCAAGAATTATAGAAATAACGTGTAACGCTTGTTCCATGGTGCATTGAGATATAATCTATTACTTGTTGAGGGAGCTTATATTTTCTTCCTAATTCGACTCCTGCATCAACATGAGAAATAATTTTCTGTGCACTTTCTTCAAAATCAAACTGATCGTGAACATTTTTTCCACTCTGATTTTCGATAAAATACTCCGGATGATGTGACTTCCCTATATCATGATACAAGGCTCCGGTTCTTGCCAATAAATAATCCCCACCTAATTCCCTAACAACAGATTCGACTAGATTTGCGACTTGTACCGAATGCTGAAAAGTCCCCGGAGCTTTTTCTGCTAATATTCTTAACGCAGGATTATTTGTATCACTTAATTCCATTAAAGTAAAATCTGAAATGAATCCAAAAGTTTTTTCAAAGACATAAACCAGTGGCAAATACATTAAAATTAGAAACGAACTTATACCGTAAGGAATATATTCATTAAATATATCATAGCTGAATTCCCTTTGTTTTATCATTAAAAAACCGGTTACTGAAATAGCATAAGTTAAAAACACCAGCGACATTGTTATAAAAATCTGACGTCTTTTCATTTTGTTTTTCATGCTATACATAGCGACCAATCCTGCAAGCATTTGAACAAATAAAAATTCAAAACTGTTTGGAGCAAAAAAACCAACAATCAATAATGAAAATAAGTATATTGAGAAAGAAATCTGAAAACCATAAAATGTGTACAAGAGTAAAGGAAACAAAGCAAAAGGAATAATATAAATATTTAACTCAGTAGTTCTAAAAATTACATAGACCAATAAGACCATCAATAATATCTGCAAAGTAAAATATGTAATATCCTTAAATTTTTTCAAGTATTCCGAATGAAAACTTATTACATAAAGAAAAATAACCATAAAGAATGCAAAAAAGATTAAAGCTGTTCCCGTAGAAACTTTCCATTCATTTACTCCCTGATTTGCATCCTCTTGTTGTTTTTTTAGTGACTCTATAACATTGCTCTCATTTTCTCCAACTATGCTGCCTTTCTTAATTATCAACTCGCCTTTTTGTATCATTCCTATAACGGGAGAAACAGATGCTAACTTATTACTTAGGATTTTTTTACTTAACCCCGAATCATAAACAATATTTACAGGAGTTTTATGCTGATTAAGGATATTCCTTAATTTATAACCAAAAATAGAATCAACGGACTTTATTTCTAAATATAAATTTTCAAATTTTTCCACACATTGTTTTTCGGTTAAATATTCGTAACCATAAGACAATTCAGAGACACCGTTTTGATACAAATAGAATCTGAACTGTATAGGATTTTTAACAGAGTCAGGAATGCTTATTATACCTGATTGCACACATGTTAATATCAGATTATCAAATGCTTTAAAATAATTTATTAATTCTCTTCTATATTGTTCTAATTCAAAAATACCGATTTCAGAATTCAAATTAAGAGAATTAAAAATCTCAGATTCAAGAGCAGACATATCACGTTTTATCGCAGCAGAATAACTATTATAAATATTAGTATCCTTAATATAATAGGGAATAAATGTTTTTACTATACTGTCTTTTTCTGCATTTAGTTCCGGCTCAGTCTTATATACGGGAAAATCACATGGAGCGATTAAATCTTCGTGCAACCATGGTGTACCTAAACTATAGTCATAATTAAATTGTTTACCACGCGGAAAAATAAAGAATACTGTCGTGGCACTAATAACAAACAGTATTAAAGTATATATGGCAACTGTATTTTTCTTTATTTTCATAATAAAATATTTGGTAAAGATAAAACTTGTTTTGAAAAACTTAAAAGAAAAAAATAATTATAAGCAACTTGAAAAATTATTAAGATATGTCTGTTAGTAAAATAATAAATTTATAAGGAAATTTATATATATTTTTGAGGTTAAATAATTCAAATTATGAAAGCCGGTATCTGTGAATTAAGTTATATTCCAATGAGAGCAGGAATGTCTCATAAAACTGAAATGACAAATCAGGTATTATTCGGCGAATTATTCGAAATAATAACAACCCGCAACGAATGGACAAAAATCCGTCTTCTGCACGATAATTATGAAGCTTGGGTAGAAACGGCAGCAATTACATTTTTAGACAATTCTGACAACACGATAGAAGATTTTACCAATAGTTTTATTTGTAGTGAAGTTTTAGTTTTATTGAAACAAAACGAAAAATCAGAAATTCAGATTCCTATCGGTTCAAAAATTCCGGCATCAGTAAAAGAATTTAAAATTCTAAACAATAAATATATTCTTCCTGATAATTATAAGAATAATAAAAATACCGATTTCCGCCAAACAATTATTAATGCTGCTATTAGTATGGTTAACGTACCATATTTGTGGGGTGGAAGAACTTCATGGGGAATTGATTGTTCAGGTTTTTCTCAATATCTCTACAGTCTTGTAAAAATAAACTTACCTCGTGATGCGTCTCAACAAGTAAATTTAGGTAAAACCCTTAGTTTTGTTTCCGAAGCTCAACCTGGTGATTTAGCTTTTTTTGATAATGATGAAGGAGAAATTATTCATGTTGGTGTTATTTACGAAAATGGAAAAATTATCCATGCTTCAGGAAAAGTAAAGATTGATAACATAGATCATCAAGGCATTTATGACAAAACTCTAAAGAGATACACTCATAATTTAAGGGTAGTTAAATCCATTTTGTAAATTCATTCTCTCTTCAAAATAGTACTTGAACTGGTATAATTATTGTTAAGCGTCCGCCGGATAAAAACAACTATATGAAAAGATTATTGCTTTTATTTTCGAGTTTGGTTTTTCTTTATAATGTTGATGCTCAGCCTGTTCAAACAATGAGAGGAACAGTTATTGACCGTCAGTCAAAATCAGCTATACCGGGTGTTAATGTAATAATATTAAATACAGAACCTGCTGTTGGAACTTCGTCAGATTTTGACGGTAATTTTAAAATCTCCGGTATTCCTATAGGAAGAGTGGACATTCAATTTACAGCAATTGGTTACAAACCTGTTATAATGAAGAGCTTGTTGTTGACAGTATCAAAAGAACTGGTACTTGAAATAAAGATGGAAGAAGACATTGCACTTCTCGAAGAAGTTACAATCAAAAGCAGATATGATAAGGATAAACCGATGAATAAAATGGCAACTGTAAGTGCCCGCTCATTTAGTATTGAAGAAACTGAAAAATATGCCGGCAGTTTGGGTGATCCCAGTCGTATGGTACAAAACTTTGCAGGTGTTTTTACAGCAGGTGATCAGCGTAATGATATTATAATTCGTGGCAATTCTCCGGCCGGATTATTATGGAGACTTGATGGTGTAAACATCCCGAATCCAAATCATTTCGGTGCATTAGGAAGTACAGGTGGACCGGTTAGTATGCTAAATAATAATTTGCTGACAAATTCTGATTTTTTCACAGGTGCCTGGCCTGCGGAATTCGGCAATTCTCTTTCAGGAGTTTTCGACCTTAATATGAGAAATGGGAATAATCAACAACGTGAATACTTGTTTCAAATAGGATTTAATGGATTTGAACTCGGTGCCGAAGGACCTTTTGTTAAGACAAATCCCGCTTCATATATTATCAATTACAGAAATTCCACTCTTGACGTAATGGACAAAATCGGATTTGCTGTTGCAGGAGGAGCAGTACCAAAATATCAGGATCTCACTTTTAAAGTAAATATCCCGACAGTTAAAGCGGGCAAATTTAGTATAACCGGAATAATCGGTAATTCAAGTATTTTCTTTGACCATCGTAACGATAATGACGGGTCATTTTATAATTTTAGTGGCTCCGATACCCGTAACGGTTCTGATATGATGACTTATTCTGTTCATCATTTGTATTTTCTAAACGAAAAATCAAGAATAGAATCTTTTGCTAATTTTTCGGCATCCGGAGTGCAAACCACTCTTGATAATTTTGAATACGAGTTGGACTCTGTTGAACTTTCCAATTCGGGAGATTCTGTATTTATTGCACATAAAACTCAGTTTTATCACGAAAACAATAAGGAAACCCGCATTAGTGCCGGAACAAAATTCAGGTCTAAATTAAATTCTAAGAATTATATTGATCTTGGGGTTTCAGGAGACTTGTATTCTATAAATTATGTAGATTCAGTGTATATTGGAGAGTATTTTGGTTGGGGTGATACTTATGTAAAACAAACAGAAATTGATACTGCCGGAATTATTCTGCTTCAAGCTTATGCACAATGGAATCATAAATTTACAAGCAAATTTGACATGTTTGCAGGAGTACATTTTCAACAATTGACTTCAAATAATACATGGTCTGCCGAACCACGAGTAAGTTTTAAGTGGCAAGTAGCTTCAAATCAATCTTTGGCATTCGGATACGGACTGCACAGTCAGATGCAATCACTATTTTTATATTATGCAAGAACTCCTATTGACGATTTTTATAATCAATACATACAGAACAATACCGGCCTCGATTTTACAAAATCCAATCAAGCAGTAATCTCTTATGACTGGATCCCGTTTAATGATTTTAGGATAAAAATTGAAACCTATTATCAATACTTATTCGATGTTCCTGTTAGAGCCGATACCTCATATTATTCTGCATTAAATGCGGGTGCGGGATTTTATCAGGAAAGAGTAAATAATTTGATAAACAAAGGAAATGGTAAAAACTACGGCGTTGAACTGACCATCGAAAAGTTCTTCAGTAACAATTTTTATTTTCTGGCAACAGGTTCACTATTTGATTCAAAATATAAGACACTGGAAGATTTTTGGAGAAATACAACATTCAATAATAATTATGTTGTAAATGTATTAGGCGGTTATGAATTTAAGATTGGCAAAAAAACGCTTTTATCTTTAGATGCAAAAGTTGTATATGCCGGTGGTAAGCGTTTTATCCCAATTGTTGTAAATGAAGAAGGAGAAGGAGTTTACGATTTCGACAATGCTTTTGTAACAAAAACCGACCCCTATTTTCGCACAGATTTGAGAATAAGTTTAAAGGTTAATATGAAAAGAGTTACTCAGGAATGGGGACTTGATCTTCAAAATCTTACCGATCATAAAAACATCTATAACCAGAATTTTAATTCTCAAACAAAACAGGTTTATTACTCATATCAACAAGGTTTTTATCCGATGTTTTTGTACAGATTGACTTTTTAATTAGTAATTGTTTAGCCGGTATCTAATATTCGCTTTTTAAATAAATATTCCTGCATTCCATCGTGAGTTACTCGCGTTGGAGTATTGCCAGTTGGGTACAAAATTTGAACCAGCTAAATAATTACAGATATTCTATCAATGAAAGTTTTGTTGAATTCCTAGCTTTAAAGTTATTGAATTATTAGCTTTTTGCTTTCTTTATAGTTTCACCAATAAGTTTAAAAGCTTCATAGCCGTAATTATAAGTTGCAGGAGCGAAATAAGTATAAGTTTTTAAGTTTGTAAAAACTTCGAACTTGTAAGTGTCCGAATTATTAGAACTAATTGTTGTCAACAAGGTTCTTTGTATATCACTTATTTTTACTGAATAATCCACTATCAGCTCGTTGTCTTTCTTTTTTAATTCCATCAACTGTTTATCGGTAAATCGTAAAATATTGCCACCGCCAAGTGCTCCAATTTGTGTATGAGCTACACGCATTGTAACTATGGGAGTTTCGTCAAATTCCATGTATTTTGGTCTTGCTAAAGGATTACGTCTTAAAATTTCTTTAAAAATAATATCTGCAGCCGAGTCTGACATTGCTTCCTGCTGAGGCAGATAATTTGCCATATTAGATAAAACCCCGCCAACAGTAAATGTTTCATCAATCTTGTCTGTTTTCAGTACCAAGAAGTATTTTTCGCCTAAACCTTTTCCGGGATATGTGTCAACATACTTTAAATCCATTATATTAATTTTCTCCTTAACCGTTACGTTCATATAATTTTCTCCCGGGTCTAATGTAAAAATTGATTTTTGTGTCATTTTCAAAATGCCGTTTTTAATTTTGAACATCAGTTCAGGAGTTTCACCTTCAAGATATGCGGGTGCTGCTTTTGGATTTTGTGCAGTTACAAAACGATACATATTAAAACACTCCTCAATAACATCAAACAAAATGCTTGAGGCAACTTTTATGACCTTTTTTACTCCTGCAGCTTCAATAATCAGATAACCATAAACAGTTGAACACAAAAAATCAATCTGAGAAACATCATTAAAGCTTACATCAATAATCGGATTTTTGGGAGTATTGCTAAACATATTGCAGGGAGCAACAATTAATCTATTATTAGATGTTGTTCCCACAATCAACTGTGAAAACCCTCCGCTTATACCAATTGCAGTAACTTCTTCGCCATTATTCAACAGCTTCTTAAATGCTTTTGTAGCTACCTTTTTCGAATTAACAAGTACCATATCGTCTATTTTTAAGGGTTATTGTTACAAAAATAAAAATAAAATTTAAGAATATTATAATTGTTTATATTATGCTAAAAAATTATTACATAAATTGTGATTAAATAAATTACAATTTTGATATACATAACCAATTTTCATTTGTATTAATATTTTAATTTTCTAAATCAGTGCTATTTTTCTTGTATTTTCCATTTTTTATACAATTCGATAGCCATGCCGTCAACCAGTCCAATTTGAGGGGCTATCAGGCAATCTATATTACCCCATTTCATTATATTGTTAAATATCTTAGCAGCAGGAATAATTACGTCTGCCCTGTCAGGTCTTAAAGTAAAATGCTCAATTCTTTCTTCGTAAGAATGTTTTTCAAGCTCACCAACAGAAAACTTAATTTGACTTCGTGTTATAGTATTGTCCTTATTTCCAAACAAACTTGTAAGCTTACTGATATTTCCTCCCGAACAAATACAATTGACTTTGTCTTTTGGATTTCTAAATGTTTGTAGCCAGTTTTTTAATTTATCCCAGTCAGCAGCATAAACATGATCAAACAAATATTTTATTGTTCCTATCTGAAATGAATCCGAAGCAATGAATTTATCCTTGTGAAAATAAGAAATTTCAGTACTTCCACCACCAACATCTACATACATAGTATGTTCATATTTCCTGTTTATATAGATATTATTTGCATGTGAAACTATTTCGGCTTCCTCGATACCGTCAATAACTTTTAACTCTACTCCGGTTTCATCCTTTATCCTTTTAAGTATTGCATCACGATTACTGGCTTCTCTGAATGAAGCAGTAGCGCAGGCAGCAAAATCAACAGGCTTATAGATTTCTCTAATTAATTCATACGCTTTAAATGTTTTAATCAACATATCGGCTTTTTCATCAGAAATATAGCCTTTCTCAAACACTTCCATACCCAAACGCAAAGGCACTCTGACCAGCGCAATTTTACTGGCAAATAACTGATTATTTTTTTCAAAAACGTGAGAAATCAATAATCTACCAGCATTAGATCCAATATCAACAGTTGCAAATATCATTATTATAATTATTTAACTTTTCTAAAAAATTATATATTTCTTCCTGTGTTCTAACTTTGTCCTTGCCACCCAAGGCAAAACTGTTTTTTTCTTTACTACTCCAATCTCTTGCCGTAATATTATCAAGAAACTGTATATCCATAATTTGTTTTAATTCTTTCTGTAATGTTTTATCATAAATTGGGCTTGTTACCTCGATTCTCGTATCCAAATTCCTTATCATCATATCTGAAGAACCGATAAAATATAGATTGTCGCCCCCATTACAAAAGATAAAAATTCTTGAATGCTCGAGGAATCTGTCCACTATACCTACAGCAGTTACATTTTTATTTTTAGCTGGAATCAAACTACACGAAGCGCGAACACTTAATCTTAATTTCACACCGCTTTCTGCAGCTTCATTTAATTTGTCAATTACCACTGGATCTGTAATACTATTTACTTTAATATCAATCCATGCATCAAGTCCTTTTCGGCTGCTAATTATTTCATTTTCAATAAGATCCAAAAGTTTTTTTCGCGTATATAAAGGTGAAACCAAAAGATGATCAAAACTTATTATCTGATAGGCGGATTCTATTAAATAAAATACCTGTCCCACTTCAAGACATATTCTTTGGTCTGCGGTTATCAATGAAACATCGCTATAAATTTTTGCAGTTCTCTCATTAAAATTACCGGTACTTATATTCGCATAATAAACATTTTCGCCCTTCTCCTTGGCTCGAATTAAAATCATTTTTGCATGTACCTTAATACCCGGAATTGTCTTAATAATTTTTACGCCTGCTTCTTCAAGTTGATTTGTCCAATATATATTTTGTTCCTCTTCAAATCTTGCTTTTAATTCCAGAAAAGCCGTAACAGACTTCCCATTGTTAGCTGCGTTAATAAGTGCAGAAATTATTTTCGAATCATTTGCTAAACGATACAATGTGATTTTTATAGATCTTACTTTAGGATCAATAGAGGCTTCTCTCAACATATTTATTATATAATTGAAAGAATTATAAGGATAATGCAATAAAATATCTCTTTTTCGTACAGAAGACAAAATAGTTGATTTATTATCAATATGTCTGTGAGAAATTGGAATTAAAGGGTCATACACAAACTGTTTTCCTTCAATTAAAGGAAAATTCATATAATCTTTCGAATTGTGATATCTCTCTCCTTTTATCAAATTATCAAGATCTTTTATTTTAAAGCAGTGAACCAAAGTTTCAATCATTTCTTCGGGCATATTTTTGTCATAAATTACCCGTACAGGAGTTCCTGTTTTTCTCTTTTTAACACTATCTGCAATTATATCAATAAAACTTCTTGACACATTGCCGTATAAATCTATCTCCGCATCACGAGTAATTTTTATAGTGTATGCTTCGAAACCCGAATAATTAAATGCTCCAAATATATCTTTCAAACAAAATCTAATTATATCATCGAGTCTTATAATTGTTTTTATAGTGTTAGGGTCTGGGATCTCAATAAATCTCGGATTTCGATTTGTTGGAATTTGAATTAATGCGAAGTCTTTTTTATTACAATCTTTTTTTCTAAGAATCACTCCCAGATAAATTGCTCCATCACTAAGACTACCAAGATTTGTATTTCTGTTAAGTCTTATTGTGAATAGCCCCGGTAGTATCTGTTCGAAGAAATAATTTCTCACAAAAATCTCCTGATCTTCGCTTAATTGCTTTTCATTTATTACAAAAACGCCATGATTTTGAAGCGAATTAAAAATATCATCCTTAACCTTAGAAAACTCATTCTGCCTTTGTTTGATATATTTATAAATTTCATCATGTAGTTTTTCTGATTCTTCAACCTTCTCGGGATAATTCTTTTTATTAAACTCTATCAGACGATTAATGGAAGCAACTCTGACACGATAAAATTCATCAAGATTATTTGAGTATATTCCTAAAAACCTCAATCTTTCGAGTAATGGCACATCATTATTTGCTGCTTCTTGCAACAAACGGCTATTAAAATGTAACCAACTGATTTCGCGGTCAATTATTTCCATATTTTTGAATTACTTCAACAAAGATACATTAAGAATTTTATTCAGAAACAGTTTTGAGCTATTTTAATAACCCTAATCTGATTTATGCTCATAATCGGATGGTTCCATGTGAACAGTAGCAACAATCCCTAATTTTTCATGGATAGAATTTTCGATTTCTGTAGCTATCTTGTGAGCTGTTTCCAAATTCATACTATTATCAAGTTTAATATGAAATGTGAGTTCCTGATGTGTGATATAATTATGAATATGAAAATGATGCGATGACATTTCATTCGAGTACTTTTCTCTGATGATAGTCCTAACTTTAGAAATAAGCTCTTCCGATGGCTTTTCTCCCAACAATCTGTTAATTGCTTCCTTAACAATTACAAAAGTTGCGTAAAACAGTAATAAAGAAATTATAATACCTAAAATGCTGTCAACCCACCAAAATCTTTTTGCAAAGAAAATGCCTATCAACACCAGAACCGATGAGACAGCATCCGACCTGTGATGCCAACCATCAGCTTTTATCGAAATATTATCTGTTTTTCTGGCAAGATAAAATGCATATTGAGCCAAAGCTTCTTTGCCCAAAATACTAATAATCGTTACAATTATTGCAAGAGTTCCGAATTTAACAGTTTCATGATCAGAAAATCTTTCTATCGAATCTACAAAAAAATTGTATGCTACAATAGCCAAAATAAAGCCTATAAATATTGCAGCTATTTGTTCCCATCTGCCATGCCCAAAAGGATGCTCCTTATCGGGTTTTCTTGAAGATAATTTTACTCCGATAATAACTACCACAGAACTTATTGAATCAGATAAAGTATGCCATGCATCAGCAATAAGGGCAATAGAACCTGACACAATACCTGCCCACAATTTTAAACCGAACAAAATGGTGTTAACAAGAATTGAAACAATTCCTTCTGTATATCCGGCTTTAGCTTTTTCCAATGGAGAATAAAATATTAAATTACTACTTAATTTTAGAATTAACTAATGACATAACCTCAGCCTCAATTGCCAATGCTTTTTTCTCTATTTCGAAACCGTCTTTAAGAACTTTTTCTACAAAAGCCTTATCTTTATAACTGCCCGAATTGATTTTTACATTTAGAAATGCTCCTTGCACACCTGCCCTTGCTGCCAGAGCTCCCACACCTGCATCACTTAAGGAAGCTTCGAGTCCGCTTTTTGCCATTTCGAGCATAACTTCCATGCTATCGCAACATAGTTTCATAGTTTGAAGAGGAATTTCAATGGCATATTTTGTTGCATCCTGAATAGCTTTTGAACGTATTTCCTTTTCTTCGGCAGAAGATTTCGGCAAACCAAAAGCATCCATAATTTTATTGAATGCATTTGTATCCTCATCAACCATTTTCAGTAACAAATCGTGATAATGTTTACCTTTTTCTGCCCAGTTACTATAAACTTCCCATGTATCTTCGTGACGGAATTTATTAGCAGTAAGGTTGGCAACCATTGTTCCCAAAGCTGCTCCCAATGCACCCATATAAGCTGCAATAGAACCTCCACCCGGAGCCGGTGCTTCTGATGCCGTAGTATGACAGAATTTTACAAGATCCATGTCAATAAGCCGTTTGCCTGAGTTTTCTTCAAGCATATATTCTATTATGTTTTTCTTTGGATCGAATGGTTTTAATTCGTCCAGCCCCAAAGATTTAACGGCAATTTTAATTATTTCGCTGTCAGCAATTCCTGTAGAACGACCTTGTTTCTTTAAGAAGTATTTGCCTGCATCAAGAATAGATTTTAAAGGCATAATACCCACCAACTCAGAGCCGGTAACCCTAACCCCATTTGCAGCTGCTCGATCACAAACAGTATCAAAAGCAACGTGAACAGGAGTTATATCAATGTCGGTAAGATTCATCGAAATCTGTGCAACACCATATTCCTCTATATACCAGCCAATAGCTTTAACAGATTTCAATAATCCCGGTTCAAAAACCTGATTCCCTTTGTCATCAAGAATTGGTTTCCCTGTTATAGGATGTCCTTCGCGTTTTACACGACCTTTTTCGCGGACATCATAGGCAATAGAATTTGCTTTATTTACAGAAGTTGTATTCAAATTTATGTTATATGCAACCAGGAAATTGCGTGCACCAACAGCTGTAGCACCTGTTCTGGTGGTATGTGCATCCCAAACAGTGGAACCAAAGTCGGGTTTCCACTCTTCTGTACCAATTCTTTTTGCTAAACCTTCGTATTCGCCACTACGACAATTAGCCAGATTTTTACGAACAGGTTTAAAAGCAGCACTCTCATAACAATATACCGGAATATTAAGTTCTTTACCTATTCTTTCGGCTAATTTTCTGGCATATTCCACCGTTTCCTCCATTGTAATATTAGATACAGGAATAAGTGGACAAACATCCGTAGCACCAAAACGAGGATGAGCTCCTTTGTGTTTGTTCATATCAATAATTTCAGAAGCCTTTTTTACTGCCAGAAATGCAGCATTACAAACTTCGTCAGGAGTGCCTACAAAAGTTACAACAGTGCGGTTCGTTGCTGCCCCCGGATCAACATCCAGTAATTTTATCCCATCACAGGCTTCAATAACATCTGTAATCTGTTTAATAATGGACAAATCACGTCCTTCGCTGAAATTTGGAACACATTCGATAATCTTCTTCATTTGTTTGTAATTTTTATTTTTACAAAGTAAATAAGAAAATTAGAAAAATAAGATATTTGTTATTATGTTTTTGGGGATGTTTTTAAGAGTTTACAAATTGGAGTGTTTAATAATTACTTCCTTAAAATATCTCGTAACTACTGATTGGCATAGGATAATTGAGACGATCAAGAATTTTTTCAAGTAAAATACCTTCATTCTGGTCATGTTTGTATCCAAAAGTTGCTCGTACCCCATACGAAATAAAATTGACCGCTCTGTCTAAAGCAATAGGCAAACTGTCTCCCTGCATTAAAGCACCGGTAAGAACACTTGTAAAACAATCACCTGTGCCAGGAAAATCAGCCGGAATATAATCAATCGGAACTTTCCAAAATCTTTGGCCATTACGATTATACGCCAGCACCGAAAAGTTCCTGCCCGGATTATTGTCAGGTACGCTTGTGACAACCACTATTTCAGGTCCTGATTCTGACAATTCAAGCATCATTGCCCTTATTTTTTCCTCGTCTGCCTTACAATTATATTCTTTCCCCGAAAGCAAAAACAACTCTGTAAGATTTGGTGTTATTATGTCAGCCTTTTTCACAAGGGACTTCATCTCAACAACTATCTGTTTGCTGATAGATTTGTATATTTTTCCATTATCTCCTAATACAGGATCTATAACAATAAAATCGCATTTAGCTCCAAAGGTTTTGATAATTTCCTCAACTATACTAATTTGTTTGTGAGAACCTAAAAATCCACTGTAAATAACATTAAATCTACTGTCTAGCTTTTTCCAGTGAGCTAATATTGACATTAAATGATCTGTCAAATCAACAAAATAGTATCCATTATACTGGCTGTGAGAAGAAAGAAGAGCTGTTGGCAATGAACAAACTTTTATACCCATTGTTGACAAAATCGGTATTACAACCGAAAGTGAGGTTCGACCATAACCTGAAATGTCATGTATTGCCATAATTTGTTTTACCGGGGATTGGACTTTCATAATATGAAATTTTATATTCTTAAAATACTTAAAAACAAAGTTAATGTTTAATTTTTAAATTTGGACAAAATGACTTTGGTAACATTTTTTAAATCTACTAAGAATTTATCAATTCAAATCTGCTCATTTTAAACAAATTTTTCTGACTTCAAACTATTAGTGCGGTGGAGATTACTATTTTTTATTACTACAAATTCTAAATTCTACATTTTTTTATATCGAACTAAATAACTTGCTGATAAGCCTATAAACAGTATTCGAAGCTCCGCGGGTAGGCGATGGCAAAACGGCGGGAAGAACAAGCGGTGAGAACAAAACAAAATAGAATTGTGTCGAGCCGATATGACAAGTGCCGATGATAAATTTGTTTAGTATAATCGAGCAATTAATTGCGAAGATTAGATTATTACAAATTTACAATCGGCATCGTTCCTAAAACAAATTATGAAAAGGCAAAGGTGTTGGAATTTGTTTTAGGCCAAGGTCGACGTACAATTCTTTTGTTTAGTTCGAGGTGGGTTGGGTAGCATTGTTTTGCCTTGATTTCTTTGTTACTTTCTTGATCAAGCAAGAAAGTGGAGAATAAAAATTTGGTAAATTTCAATTTAGCTTTAAACATAAATAATATTGAATCTTTTTTAACAATATTTTAGCATTTAAAAATAGTAAGTGCGTCAATAAATATACTAAATTTTAATGCATTAATAATGAGGCAGATAGAAGAAACATTCTAGATAAATTCACTATTAGTCGAAGTAAGGAAGAATTTATCAATTCAAACCTGCTCATTATATGCAAAAACACTATTTGTTTTAAACAAATTTTCACTATCTGAATAATTAAACTACTAGTTTTGAATCATTTTTCAATAATCTGCATATTTTTGTACCAAATGTAAAAATATGAAATTGCGAAACATAGTTACGTTAATTACATTTTTAATAATTGGTTTGTCTGCTTATTCAATTGTATTGATTAAACCTCAAAGTACTGAGGTTTACGAGTTCGCAGGTGACAATCAAATACAGACTATTGGTAAAATTACAGACAAACCTATTCGGGTTTTGGTTTGTGACGAAAATGGCATTCCTGTTCAAAACTATGAATTGACATTTACTGTGATAAGTAGTCCGAAAAACTCAAAAGATTTTAGATTAGATAAAAAAACAGTTTTGACCGATTCGTTGGGTATTGCCGAAAATTATTTCCTCATAGGAGACAAGGAAGGTCTATATCAGATAATGGTTTGTTCTAAAACTGATAAAAACTCCAATACTTTAGTATATGAGATTAATGGCAGAAAAAAATCCTGGCTTGTTTTTATTATTATCGGACTACTTGGGGGCTTGGCACTATTTCTATACGGAATGGACATTCTGAGTAAGGGTATGCAGGCTGCAGCAGGAAATAAAATGCGTAGTATTATTTCAAAATACACCTCAAACAGATTTCTTGCATTAATTGCAGGTATCATAATCACTGTTTTGGTTCAAAGCTCATCTGCAACAAGTGTAATGCTTGTAGGGTTTGTTGAAGCAGGTATAATGAGTTTTGCACAAACATTAGGGATGTTACTTGGTGCCGGAATCGGAACAACAGTTACGGCACAATTAATTGCTTTAAAAATTTCTGATTATTCTTTACTTATTATTGCTTTAGGCTTTGGTTTCGTAATTTTTTCGAAAAAAACTAAATTAAATAACATTGGTAAATCAATTCTTGGTTTCGGATTGTTGTTTTTCGGTATGTACATTATGTCTGAAGCTATGTATCCACTACGTAGCAATCAGACATTTATTGATATTTTAATTTCCTTCGAAAATCCTTGGATTGGAATACTTGCAGGATTTGTTTTTACTGCGTTAATTCAAAGTAGCGCAGCATTTATTGGGATAGTAATAACAATTGCTTCACAAGGCTTTTTGAGTTTGGAAGCTTGTATTCCGATGATACTTGGAACAAATCTCGGAACAGGTATGACTGCTATTCTGGCAAGTTTAAATTCAGGTCGTGAAGCTCAAAGAGTTGCATTTGCACATACTTTTTTCAAACTTATCGGCGTTTTGGTTTTTGTATGGTGGATACCGGAATATGCTCAGTTTGTAAAATCGTTTTCGCCACAAGCAAGTAATTCGCTTAATAGCATGGAAGCACTAGGTCAAACTGTTCCGAGACAAATTGCAAATGCTCACATGGTTTTCAGTATAGGATTGACAATAATAATTTTACCCTTCTTAAATTTTTTCAATAAACTTATTATAAAAATAATTCCTGCAAAAGCCAAACCTGAACCATATAAGCTGAAATACATTAATTCGGCGATGACATCCTCACCGGCAATTGCTTTGGGAATGGCAAAAAAAGAAACCGAAAGAATGGGTAATAAGATAAAAAAACTTGTAAGCATTTCTTTATTACCTTTTACCGAAAGAAATGAAATAATTCTCGAAAAATGGCAGGATATCGAATGTGAGTCAGATTTCCTAAAAGAAAAAATAAATAATTATTTGGTAAGCGTCAGTTCTCAAAATTCAGACGAGCAACAACTTAGCGAAGCCTTTCAGATAATGTACGTTGTTAAAGAACTGGAAATGATTGGTGATATAATAAACACAAATATTCGTCATCAGGCTGTAAAGTGGTTAGCAGATAATGCCGAGTTTTCTGAAGAAGGAAAAACAGAATTATTGATAATGCAGGAAAAAGCATTAAAACAAATTAGCCGTGCCATGGAAGTATTTCACGATGTTAATCTCGAAAAAGCTGAACATGTTAAGCAAAAATTTAAAAAATATGCATTACTCGCTGAAGAATTTGAACGACATCACTACTCTCGTTTGTTTGAACAAAACGTTAAATCAGCAACAAGTTCCGAAGTTCATCTCGAACTAATAGGTTTGCTAAACGCTGTAAGCCGACATTCAACAAACATCGCCAGAATTTTATTGAACTGGAGGAAATAGTAATTATAGTTGAATCAAATAAAAATCCAATTACAACCTTACTTTGCAATATATTTAACAGAACTCAACCCCGAAATATAGGATCCCATTTCCGTATGCATTGCCTCAACAGGTTTAAGTTCATTAATAATATCTACCAAAGCTTGTTTCTCGACAACAGAATTATCCATTTTCTGCTTATAAAAATTCATTAAAGAGTTCAAATATTGTATATTACCAACCTGATCTTTGAGAATCTCAGCATCATTCTGAGCATCTTCGTACCAACCCATTACTTTACGAGGAAGATCCAAAGGAGTAAAAATGTTTTTCGGATCATAAATTGTCAGAATATCAGGTGCTGAGGTAGGTATTGATGTACCCCAACTTATATAATTTTTAAAAATGGATCTCAATACATTTTCAGTAAAGCCCAATTTATTTGTTAGAAGTTCTTCATTAATTAAAGTATAATTATCTGAACATATTTTATAGCATTCTGTCCATTGCCCTGACATAGTGTTTAAATCCTTGATATGCCCCATCGAAACATCTGATGGTAATCCGATTAAAGTGACATTACAAACATAATTCTTATCTTTCTGCTTTGCTCTGTCAATATTTCCCTGAAGTTCTCCAATGCTGTTTTTCAAGTTTCCCCAGTGCATTTTTGCTGATGACCAGTTCTTTTCGAGTAAAGCCTTTTCAATCAGATCATAAAATTCCTGTATTCTGTCAAGATTGTTTCTGACCGAAAAATCTTCTGTTCCGGTAGCTTTTATGTTATTTGATGAAAACCACATATCCTCATCTACTTCAATAACAAAATAGAAAGTCGCGGTGGTAGTATTTGTTTCGTCCTGCTCGGTTCTTCCTGCAGGTGTATTACGGACATAATGCCAGTTTGTCGTTGAAGTAACCTTGAAAAATACTTTTGAGTAGTTGCCCGGTTTAAACTCAACATTTGCAGTCCGTTGCATTGCTCCTGATCCTGATGGAGTTATAACAACATCCGGTCCTGAGGAAAAAACTGCTTTTTCATCAACAAGTTTCCAATCTCCTGTAAATTGATTACCATTAATTTCAAATGACATCCCGTTTTCGCCCTGCGACAGAATTACAGTATTTTGACCAACATTAGCATAAGTCATCGGATTTGAGCAATAATCTCTTTTACCGCCCATTAGCACTGCCTCAACTTTTATTCTTTCGCCTGAACGAACAGTAATTTCTGCATCAGCCTTATATTCAACACCATTTACACGTAAAACTACAAAAGGATCACGTGGCGGAATACCTGCAAATAAAAGATTTGCGACAAATATTACCATTGACAATAAAAATATCTTTTTCATTTATATCTATTTTAATTAATAATTATCCGTCATTCTGTAATAAAAACTATTTTGCATTGTGAGGATTTAAAGTACTTCCGAAAACTTCCTTTAAAATATCAGTAACCCTGGCTACAGGGTCAACCCTTATTTTCTTCTCCTCTTTTGCAACCATCAGATAAAGTCCATCCAAAGCTTTATTTGTTACATAAGCATTTAAATCGGTATTTACTTTCTCACCTCCGGTAATTAACATTGCTGCATTATACTTCTCCACAAGAGGTGTCCAATATTTTGCTAGCATTATTTTCTCGGTTGCACTGACAACAATGGGATAAAATTTTTGATATAACTTATCCGAAGTTGTCTTTTTCAAATAAAGTGTTGCAGCATCATCACCACCTTTTAGGATTGATATTGCATCCGAAATTGTCATCTGCTTAATAGCTTCTACAAAAACCTCTTTCGAACTTTTTGCCGCTTCCTCAGCAGCACGATTCAGCTTCTCTTCGAATTGCACAACCTGATTCTTAAGCCCTGCATTTTCGCAAAATTCTTTTACTTTTATTGCTTCTTCAGGAAATGGAATTTTTATTTCAGCATTTTTGTAATATCCGTTAGTAACACTCACAACATTTACTACATTTCCAATCCCAACAGTTAATGCTTCTTTTAGCCCAGCAGCTACTTCTGCCTGTGAAAGGGTTTTTGTGTTGCCCGAATCTAAACCACCCAAGACA
>Ga0116142_10000759_pt1 | contig 41300 bp, 31 predicted proteins | sample AD_UKC033_MetaG_FD_89785 | JGI IMG/M metagenome (GOLD analysis project Ga0116142, IMG submission 89785) | Active sludge microbial communities of municipal wastewater-treating anaerobic digesters from USA - AD_UKC033_MetaG | ecosystem: Engineered > Bioreactor > Anaerobic > Digestate | place: USA... | reverse complement strand
GCTTACCCTGTTTTACGGTAGTACATCAGCAATCCTCCCATTAAAGTGATCAACACGATCAACACGATCGCCATGGAAATGGAAAGGCGCAGGAAATGGGCAAAGTCCCGGATGTGCCGGGCATGGGCGGGATGCCGGGCAATGACTTCCTGTTCCAGCTTCTCCTTTTGAAAAACCAGGGCGGAATCAAACTGAATACGGCTGTCCCTCAACACCCGGAAAGCCCGGAGGACTTTTATCCGGAAATATATATTGACGAATAACATCAGGACAAAAAGGAAGATGATGAGGTACATGAGGGACCGTTCCATGGAGTAAAGATAAAACAGCAGTCAATAGTCAATAGTCAATAGTCAATAGTCAATAGTCAATAGTCAATAGTCAATAGTCAACAGTCAATAGTCAATAGTCAGTAAGCAGCCAGCTGATAGCTGATGTAAACGGTTTATTATTCTATTTTTGCCCAATAAAAATACTCACTGAATGAAATCCAAAATTGCCGCACTGATTTTATGCCTGGCCCTGTTGATCAGGTTGCAATCCCAATCCTTTTCCCCGATAACCCTATCCTATTATCTCCCGGAACTGGAATATGATCCGGCCGTCACGACGCCCAAGGCTTTTCTCGGTTATGAAGTGGGTGAGCGCCATGCCAGCCATGACCAGCTCTATTATTATATGAAAACCCTGGCCTCCCAATCCAAACGGATAAAACTGGTGGAGTATGCCCGGTCGTTTGAACACCGCCCTTTGATCTGCCTTATTGTGACCAGCGAGAAAAACCAGGCAAACCTTGAAAGCCTGCGTCAGAAGCATCTCGAACTTTACGATCCCGCGGTATCGGACCGGGCCAGGCTGGAGGAAACCCCTTTGGTTTTGTACCAGGGATACAGCATCCACGGCAATGAACCCAGCGGGGCCAATGCAGCCCTTGCCATGGCCTATTACCTGGCCGCCGCCCGGGGCGAAGAGGTCGAAAAATTATTGGACAAGACCATCATCCTTTTTGATCCCTGCTTCAATCCGGACGGCGTGCAGCGGTTTTCTTCCTGGGTGAATGCCCACCGCAGTGAAGCCATGGTCACCGATCCCTCCACCCGGGAGTTCAACGAACCCTGGCCCAGGGGAAGGACCAACCATTACTGGTTTGACCTCAACCGGGACTGGATGCCGCAACAACTGCCCGAATCCAAGGGCAGGGTGAATCTCTACCATCAATGGAAACCCAATATCCTCACCGACCACCACGAGATGGGCTCCAACGCCACCTTCTTTTTTATGCCCGGAGAACCCACCCGGGTCAATCCGAATACCCCGAAATTAAACCAGGAATTGACCCGTGAAATCGGCCGCTACCACAGCGAATCGCTGAATTCCATCGGCTCCCTCTACTACACCCGCGAAGGTTACGACGATTATTATTATGGCAAAGGCTCCACCTATCCGGACGCCAACGGCGCGGTCGGGATCCTCTTTGAGCAGGCCAGTTCCCGCGGCCACGCCCAGTCCACCGCCAACGGGGTACTGACCTTTCCTTTTACGATCCGCAACCAGGTCAGGGCGGCCTTTTCAACCTATAAAGCGGCGGTGGAAATGCACGATAAATTACTGGCTTACCAGCGTGATTTTTATAAAAACGCCCTGGAGGATGCCGCCAAAGACCCGGTGAAAGGTTATGTATTCAGCGCCGGCCGGGATCGTTCGCGGATGAACCATTTCATCGACATCCTGCTCGCCAATCAGATCAAGGTCCACGCCTTAAAAAGATCATTCAAATCGTTCAAACCGGAAGAAGCCTATGTGGTCCCTGCAGGGCAAAACCAATACCGGCTGATCAAAGGCATGTTTGAGAAAAGGAACCGATTTGAAGACAGCCTGTTTTATGACATCAGCGCCTGGTCCTACCTGCTCGCTTTCAACCTGGAACATCTCGAACTGGGAGCCGCAGATGGGATAAGCAGCCTGCTCGGAGAAGCCGTCAATACCCTGCCTGTACTCAAATCCCAGCTCACGGGATCCAGTGATTATGCCTATGCCCTGGAATGGGAATCTTACTATGCCCCGGCAGCCCTATACCGCCTGCTTCAGGAGCGGATCCGCGTACGCCTGATCCACGAGGATTTTGAAATTTCGACTCCCGCCGGAAATAAAAAATTCAGGCGCGGCACCCTGCTGATCCCGGTCCAGGATCAACCGATCGGGAAAGAAGCGCTCCTGGCAAAGTTGGGAGAACTTGCCTCCAGGTATAAAGTAGAGATCCATCCTCTGAACACCGGCCTGGCGGTCAGCGGGGTGGATCTGGGCAGCCCTTCTTCAACTGTACTTTCAAGTCCTAAAGTGGCCATGATCGTTGGAGATGGGGTGGATGCCAACGACGCGGGAGAAGTCTGGCATTTATTGGATCAGCGCATGGCCATGCCCCTCGCCCTGGCGGATATGGCCGGCCTGAACAATTTTAATTTCCAGGATTACAATACCCTGATCCTCGTAGATGGCCAATACAATGGAATGGGTGCCGCGGCGACAGGAAAACTGAAAACCTGGGCAGCGGCCGGAGGCAATATCGTGGCCATGGGCCGCGCCATCGGTTGGCTGGCCGCCCAGGGCATGAGCGCCGCGGTAGTCAAGCCCAATCAATCCTCCTTTGAGATTAAATCGGGAGAAACCCCCATGCGGGCTTATGCAGAGGCCTCTGCGGACGCCGGCACGGACCTGGTATCCGGCGCCATCTTCAACACTTATTTTGATGAGACCCACCCGCTTTCCTATGGTTATTCCGGCAAAAATCTTCCCCTGTTCCGGTCAAACCGCATATACCTGGAAATTCCGAAAAATGCTTACGCGGCACCCTTCCGCTACACTTCGGATCCGTTGTTGAGCGGTTACATTACCAAAACGAATCTGGACCAGTTGAAAAACTCAGCAGCCGTGCTGGTAAGCGGTACCGGTGCAGGAAAAGTGATCTGCATCCCCGACAATCCCAATTTCCGGGCCTTCTGGTACGGAACGAATAAGCTGTTTCTAAATTGCATTTTTTTCGCGCCTGCAATCAGTGGGATGACGGTGCAGAGGGCGGAGTAGATGCTGAATTGTGGAATTGCTGAATTGTAGAATTGTCAGGCAAATCTACCATTCAAACAGTTCAAAAGTTAAATTCAACCGTTAGCCTGTTAGGGGATATACTTTATTGTACTCTTGTTGTAACAGTCACAATTCCTGGTTCGGGGCTAAAGCCCACATCCAGCCTGGAGCGTCAAACCCCAGCCTGAAGGCCGGGGTTTGACAACATCCGGTAGTCAGGCTTTTATATGAAGTTCATCGGATCGTTGGCAAGGTCGCCAGTTAGAGATCATCAAATCAGGAGCAGGGCGGAATGAATTGCTGAATTGCCGAATTGTATAATTGTCAGGAAATTCTACAATTCAAACAGTTCAACAGTTAAATTCAACAGTTAGCCAGTGAGGGGATTACTTTATGGTACTCTTGTTGTAACAGTCACAAATCCCTGGTTCGGGGCTAAAGCCCATATCCAGCCTGGAGCGTCAAACCCCAGCCTGAAGGCCGGGGTTTGACAACATACGGTAGTCAGGTATGTATATGAAGTTCATCGGATGGTTGGCAAGTACTCCAGTTAGAGATCATCAAATCAGGAGCAGGGCGGAATTCATGTTGAATTGCTGAATTGCTGAATGGTCAGGCAATTTTACAGTTCATCAATTCCACAGTTCTACCTGATAAGGGTCAGGCTGCCGGTCTTATGCCTTAAAACTCCGCGGCAAAAATATTTCAGGTGGTAGATGAATATACCCGGATTGAGCGGCTTGCCCCTGAAATCGCCGTCCCAGGCGCCGTTGCTGTCGTTGGTGGAGAACACTTTTTCACCCCACCGGTCAAAGATTTCAAATTCATGAAGGTCTTCGATCACGTAAGGATTGTTGATCCTGTAGACATCGTTCAGACCGTCCTGGTTTGGGGTAAAAGCATTGGGCAGATTGACCTGGTCACAATCCAGGTCGGCTTCATTGATCACGATGACCCTGAAGGTATCGCGGACCACGCAGGAGCCAAAATCGGACCTCAGGACATAGGTCGTGGTGCTGTCCGGGACGATGAGGGGGTTTCTTTTTAATGGATCGGCTACGCCCCGGACCGGGCTCCATTGGGCCTGGGCACTACAATCCGTATTGACCCGGACCTGTACGCTGCCTCCTTTGAAAATCACAGTATCCCGGTTTGCTATATGTTCCGGTCTCAGGTCCAGTCCCCGGATCTCGTCCCGGGAGAGGGCGCGTTTGTACAAACGCAATTCATCGAAGAGACCGACGAATCTCCGGTCGGTAACCCCGAGGCAGGGGCTGTTGGCCAGGGCCAGTTTGGCATTGTTGCGCGGGTCGATGATATAATTATTGGTCTTGGAATCCTTTTCTTCCCCGTTGACAAAAAGGGCCAGGCGCCTGCCGGACCGGGTAAACACAATATGATACCAACAGCTGTTTTCCGGCAAATGACCCTGGAGGGTACCGCCCTGGTCCACGCGCTGGGCCAGTTCCGCCACAATGGTCCTCTCATCGGAAAGGTACCGGATGGCAAAAAGGCTGTCGATCCCGCAGTTTTCGCGTTTGGAAAGAATATCCATGGTGCCCGTGACCGCATCGGGCCGGAAATAAAAACTCACCGTAAAATCCCCGGAGAACAGGTTGTCCAGGGCATTGCCTTCCCAGTCTGCGAAATGAAATCCTCCATTCCACCTCAAAGCCGATCCCGCCGCCCCGCATTCACAAACCAGGGCGCCGACCGACTGGCCCGTGAGCACCCCGTTTTTTTCTTTGAGGTTGCAGGAATCAAAGGGAATGTACACCGCGGGATCCTGTCCCGGCAATTCCCGGGAACTCAAACAAAACAAGACCAGGGCCAGGTATGCGATGGTTTTGAAGGCTTTCACGTGATGAGTCCGGGATTGGTTACGTTATTAAGAACGCAAAAATAAGGAAATAAGGTGTTGGGATGCGATAACATCAGGGCGGTAAGGCCGGCCGTCTTAAAATTATCGCCTGAACCGAATTTTGCAATTATTTTTGCCGTCCATAAATGAAAAACAAAGGCGACCAGGAAATGTCCTTTTTAGACCACTTGGAAGAACTCCGGTGGCATATCATCAGGGCATTGGCCTCCATCCTCGTTTTCGCCATCGTCGTCTTTCTTTCCAAGGATTTTGTATGGCAGAAAATCATCCTGGCCCCGATCCGGAAGGATTTTTTCACCTATCGCTTCTTTTGCGACCTGTCCCCCAAACTCTGTTTCGGGCCGGATAAAATAGAGATCATCACCCGCGATATCGGCGAGCAGTTTATGATGCATATGGTGTCCTCTTTCTGGTTGGGCGTGGTGGTTTCTTTTCCCTATATTTTATGGGAGGTCTGGAAGTTTATCAAACCCGGACTTTATGAAAAAGAACAAAAAACCATCAGGGGCGTGGTGGGCATATGTTCCTTTTTATTTTTTCTCGGAGTCGCATTTGGTTATTTTGTCGTTACGCCTTTTGGGGTCACCTTCCTGAGCCAATACGAGCTGAGCAACGAGATCGCAAATACCGTGACCCTGAGTTCCTATGTCAACTACCTGACCATGTTTGTCCTCCCGCTCGGCCTGGTCTTTGAATTGCCGGTGGTGGTTTATTTCCTGGCCAAGGTAGGCCTGGTGACCGGGGAAATGCTCAGGACCTTCCGCAGGCACGCCATCGTCGTGGTCATCATCATCGCAGCCGTAATCACCCCTCCCGATGTGGCCTCCCAAATCCTGGTCAGCCTGCCCCTCATCGGGCTTTACGAGGTCAGCATCTGGATCGCGGGCCGGGTCAATCCTTTGCCTAAAGAAGAGGATGAGGATAAGGACAAGGACGAATACGATTACGACGAATCCAAAAACAAGGATTAAATGAACCGCCTTTCGTCAGGCTGGACCCTGGTGTTGCGCCTGTTTGTTCCCGTTTTTTATGTTGTTTTTATGGGGGCCCTCACCCTGGCCACCCTGAGCCAGGGAGCCGACCTCAGCCCGGTATTCGGCACCTGGATCTACCGCCTGGCCATGCCCGGACTGGTCCTGGCGGGCATCCTCACCCTGCGATTTACCGTTTGGAAACTGCTAAGGCTCGATGCCAGCCCCGATCATTTTTACATCACCAATTATTTCCGGACCTACCGGTATTCCCTGGACAGCATCGAATCCATCCGGCCTTTCGGCCTTTTCTTTTTAAAGTTTATCAAAATCAAGCTGAAAGAAAAAGGAAGCCTCGGCAAAGAACTGTACATCCTGGTCGAACGGGAACTGTGGGATCAATATGCCGATGCGCACCCGCAGGTCAAAGCCCTGATGCAATCACCGGGGTGATAAAACCACCACCGGGCAAATCATTTCTTCCATCGAAATGCCTCCATGCTGAAAGGTATTGAGGTAATAGTTGTGGTAATAATTATAATTGTTGGGATAAAGGAAAAAACTGTCGTTGCGTGCAAAAATATAAGCGGAGCTGATGTTGGGACTGGGCAGGCCGGCTTTTTTGGGCTCGCGGATTTCAAACACTTCCCGCCGGTCATAATTCAGGTTGCGCCCGACCTTGTAGCGTAGGTTGGTTGTGGTTTCACGGTCCCCCACCACCTTTACCGGCGTCTTCACCCGGATCGTTCCGTGGTCGGTGGTGATTACGACCGTCACTTTTTTCTCTGAAAGTTTTTGCAGGAGCGCCCACAATGGAGAATTGCCAAACCAGCTTTGGGTCAGGGAACGGTAGGATTTTTCATCTCCGGCCAGTTCTTTGAGGACTTCCATTTCCGTGCGGGCATGGGAAAGCATATCGATAAAATTGTAGACGATCACCGTCAGGGCCTGGTTCATGATCTGGGAGGTCAGGTCCGGCAGGTTCCGGGCATCGCTGACCTGGGTGATTTTGGTATAACTGTGTTTTACCGGGGTCCGGCTCAGTCGGCTGAGCTGGCGCTCCAGCAATTCCGCTTCGTGAAGGTTTTTACCTCCTTTTTCATTATCGTTGAGCCACCAGTCTTCAAAACGTTGTTCGATCTGGGCGGGCATCAAACCAGCGAAGATGGCATTCCGGCTGTACTGGGTGGAGGTGGGCAGGATGCTGAGAAACACTTCTTCTTCGATGACCCGGTATCTTTCCGAGATCCTGGGTTCGATCATTTTCCACTGGTCATACCTCAGGTTATCCAGCAGGATCATCACCACAGGATTACCCTGGGCCAGCAAAGGAAAGACCTTGTCTTTGATCAGGGTATTGGAAAGGGTGACTTCCGCCCCCGCTTTTTCAATCCATTGCAGGTAATTCCGGGTCACAAATTTGAAAAATTCGCTGTTGGCTTCCGTTTTCTGGATGGCCAGGATCTGCATCATTTCGGGATTTTCCGCCTGGTCCATTTTCAGTTCCCAGCCGACGATGTTTTTATAAATATCGATCCAGCCTTTGAGATTGGGGCCTTCATTGATCCGCAGACTGATGTTCCTGAATTCCTGCTGGTAGTCGGAGCTGGTTTTTTCCTGGACCAGCCTTTTATTGTCGATGATTTTTTTGAGGGTGAGCAGGACCTGGTTTGGATTGACGGGTTTGATGAGATAATCGTCGATCTGCGAGCCGATGGCTTCTTCCATGATGTTTTCCGCCTCGTTTTTAGTGATCATGACCACCGGGATATTGGGATTGATGGCCTTCAGTTTGGCCAGGGTCTCCAGGCCGGACAAGCCGGGCATGGATTCATCCAGGAAGATGACGTCAAAATCCTTGTTCTGCTGGTATTCTTCCAGCGCGTCGTACCCATTGCTTACGAGGACAAAACGGTAGCCTTTTTTTTCAAGGAAATAGACCTGCGGTTTGAGTAAATCCAGTTCGTCATCCGCCCACAATATTTTTACAGACTCCATAAAGATTTGTTTCAGAGGATGCGCTTCCGGCCCCCGTCAAAGTAAAACCTAACGTAAACAAAGTAAGATATATTTTTGATCCTGTGAACAAAAGAAAGATTATCAACGATCCGGTCTATGGATTCACCACCCTGCCCAGCGATTTGATTTATGACCTGGTCCACCATCCCTGGTTTCAGCGGCTGCGCCGGATCAAACAACTGGGTTTGTCCGACTTTGTTTATCCGGGAGCCCAGCATTCACGGTTCCAGCACGCCCTGGGCGCACTCCATCTCATGGTGGACGCCATAAACATCCTCCGGTCCAAAGGAGTGGATATCAGCCGGGAAGAGGCCGAAGGGGCACAGATAGCCATCCTCCTGCATGATATCGGCCACTCCCCCTTTTCCCATGCCCTGGAAAAAAGACTGGTCCCCCTCGATCATGAGCAGATGTCCATCCTGCTGATCCGGGCTTTAAACCAGGAATTTGACGGCAAACTCTCCGAGGCCCTGAAAATCTTCACCAACCGGCACCCCAAAAAGTTCCTTTCCCAGCTCGTCAGTGGTCAGCTGGACCTGGACCGCATGGACTATCTCAACCGCGATAGTTTTTTTACCGGCGTGGCGGAAGGCATCATCGGCTACCAGCGGATCATTCACATGCTCAATATCCACGACCACCAGCTGGTGGTGGAAGAAAAGGGCATCCATTCCATTGAAAAATTCCTTCAATCCCGGCGCATCATGTACTGGCAGGTGTACCTCCATAAGACCGTTCTGGCTGCCGAAAAAATGCTGATCCACTGGTACTCCCTCCTGGACCGGGACCCCGGCCTGCTCCGGGCAAATCCCGCCCTCAAAAAACTGAGATCGGGCCAATTCAGGCCGGAAGAACTGCCCGGCCTCTTTGCTTCCATAGACGATACGGATATTGTTTTCGCGCTGAAATCCGGCCTCGATTCCAAAGACCCTGAGCTCCGTACCCTGGCCGGAGGCCTGATCCACCGACGCCTGTTTAAATGCATGCTGTCCGACAAACCTTTCAGTCCGGCCGTCAAAAAAAACATCCGGAACCTCCATCCCGGCGGGATGATCTTCCAGGGCAAGGAATCCAATTCCAATTACAAATTAAACATCAAGGAGATCATGATCCTGACCAAAAAGCAGGAGGTGATCCCGCTTTCCGCATTCGAAGGTTTCCAGCAAATGTCGCAGCAGGAAACGAAGTACTTTATGGTGTATCAGGGGTGAGGAGTGAGGAGTGAGGGGTGAGGAGTGAGGGGTGAGGGGTGAGGATTGAGGGGTGAGGATTGAGGGTCACCGGATAATGGATTAAAATATTCATGTATTCTTTTTTTTGTCCGTAATCTGTTTATTAATAGGTTAATGAATATGAATCAATGAACTGATTATCAATAATTAAATATAGAAAACCCGATGATTCCCACCTTTCTGACTTCTGATTCCTGATAATGGATTAATTACCTTCGTTCCGATGCATCGGAAGGTATACGGCTGATCACTAACTTCTAAACTTCCTATCTTCGCATCCATCTTTAAATAAAAAATCATGACAGACCCGGTTTTCTCCCTGATCGAAAAAGAACTCAGGAGGCAACGCAATGGTATAGAACTCATCGCCAGTGAAAATTTTGCGAGCTACAATACGATCCGGGCGATGGGGACCTGCCTCAACAATAAATACGCCGAGGGATATCCCGGGAAAAGGTATTACGGAGGCTGCGAGGTGGTGGACGAGATCGAGACCCTGGCCATCGAACGCCTTAAAACCCTTTTTGGCGCCAGCTATGCCAACGTTCAGCCTCATTCAGGCGCCCAGGCCAACAGCGCCGTTTTCCTGGCCTGCCTTCAGCCCGGGGATACCATCCTGGGATTTAACCTTTCTCATGGCGGCCATCTCACCCATGGTTCGCCGGTCAATTACAGCGGCAAGACGTTTAAGCCGGTCTTTTACGGAGTGGAGGCTGAAACGGGTCGAATCGACATGGATAAGGTGGAACAAACAGCCCTTCAACACAGACCTAAACTGATCATCTGCGGAGCGAGCGCCTATTCCAGGGATTGGGATTATGCCCGGTTCCGGGAAATCGCCGACTCCATCGGGGCCCTGCTCATGGCCGACATCGCTCATCCCGCGGGTCTGATTGCCAAAGGACTGCTCCAGGATCCCCTGCCCCACTGCCATATCGTAACTTCCACTACGCACAAAACCCTGAGGGGCCCGCGGGGAGGGGTGATTATGATGGGTAAAAATTTTGACAATCCCTGGGGCCGGACCACCGCCAAAGGCAACAAGATAAAAATGTCCTCCATCCTGGACAGCGGGGTCTTCCCGGGAATGCAGGGCGGCCCGCTGGAACACATCATTGCCGCCAAGGCCATCGCCTTTCAGGAGGCCCTGGATGAAAGTTTTAAAGACTATGCCGTGCAGGTCAAAAAAAACGCCCAGGCCATGGCCCGGCGTTTCAACGAACTGAATTACCAGATCATTTCCGGGGGTACCGACAACCACCTTATGCTGATCAACCTCAGCAATAAAAACATATCCGGAAAAGAAGCGGAGGAGGCCCTGGGAAAAGCCGAGATCACCGTCAATAAAAACATGGTCCCCTTCGACGAAAAAAGCCCGGCGGTTACTTCCGGCATCCGGCTAGGGACCCCGGCCATCACCACCCGCGGCCTGAAAGAAGAGGAATGCATCCAGATCGTAGACTGGATCGAAGAAATCCTCACCCATCCGGATAAGGAAGACCTCATCCTTGGCATTAAGAAAAAGGTCAATGAAATGATGGCGGGATTTCCACTTTATCCTGAGATAGAAGCTGGGAGCTGGGAATTGGAAGCTAGGAGTTAGAAGCTGGGAGCTGGATGCTCGTGGCTGGATGCTCGTGGCTCGATGCTCGTGGCTGGGAGCTGGGGAGGGTCTTCTAAACCTCACGGAACTGCCAGGCCAAGTCGCCCTAGCTTCGAGCTTCGAGCTTCTAACCTCCAGCTTCTACATATAGCTGACCGCTGTCAAATACAATCCATGCGCCGGCACACTAAAACTTTTGGGCAGAAGGGTCTGGGTGTCCAGGCTGTGTTTTACTTCTTCAATGGAAACGGCGCCTGTGCCGACATTCAGGCACATGCCGGTGATCAGTCGAACCATGCCCCTGAGAAAACGGTTGGCAGTCAAGGTCAAAACAAGCGCAGGGCCCTTCTCCTCCTTCCATTCGGCCTGTTGCAAACGCACGCCGTAATGACTGGCGCTGCTGTGACTGCGACAAAAAGGGAGAAATTCGGAGTACTGAAGCAGAAGACTTGCAGCCTGCTGTATGAGATCAAGGTCCAGCCGGTCGTATTGCCGGTAACAGAAGGAACGATTGACCAGGAAGGGGGATTTGGACCGGTGGATATGGTATTGGTAGGTTCTGGAGACGGCATCGTAACGCGCATGCGAGCCGTCCCCGACCCGCCAGACCCGATGCACCGCGATTTCCCTGGGAAGGATGGCATTCCAATGGTATTCCAGGCCGGGAGGAAGGTCTGCCCCGTGGTCAAAATGGGCGAAAAACTGTTCCGCATGCACCCCGCTGTCGGTCCGTCCGCAACCGGTGATTTCCAGTCCGGGGACCCGCAGGATGATCTTCAGGGTATTTTCCATGATCTCCTGGACAGAAACCTGGCCCGCCTGCCTTTGCCAGCCGTGAAAAGGAGTGCCGTCGAAGGAACATTCGAAGAAATACCTCATGCGCAAAAATAAAAAGCCCCGACCGATCAGGTCAAGATTCCTGTAAGAAGGGGTGATGGGCTTGCCTTAAGCTGCTTTAAGCTTGGATAATTTTGATTTTTCGAGCTTGGATTGCACAAAAAACAGATCCACTGTCAATTCCCCCTTATTGTTTTTGGAGGATGGCATTTCAAACATATCGTCCATGAGAATGGCCTCGAGCATGGAGCGGAGCCCCCGGGCCCCCAGTTTGAATTCCAGGGCTTTTGAAGCGATAAAATCAAGGGCTTCAGGGGTAAATTCCAGTTTTACCTGTTCCTGCTGGAAGATTTTTTTATACTGTTTGACCAGGGCGTTTTTGGGCTCGGTGAGGATCCGGACCAGGGTTTCCTTGTTGAGGGGATCGAGGTGGGCGAGTACAGGCAACCGGCCAACCAGTTCGGGGATAAGGCCAAAGGCCTTGATGTCCTGGTGGGTGATATAACTGAGCAGGTTTTCCTTGTCCACCCATTCCTTGTCCTTGGCGCCGTAGCCGATCACCTGGGTATTGATCCTTTTGGCAATGATTTTATCGATGCCGTCAAAAGCGCCCCCGCAGATGAAAAGGATGTTTTGGGTATTGACCGTCACCAGTTTTTGTTCCGGATGTTTGCGACCACCCTGGGGGGGGACGCTGACTTCGGCTCCCTCCAACATTTTAAGGAGGGCCTGCTGCACCCCTTCTCCCGACACGTCCCGGGTAATGGAGGGATTGTCTGATTTACGGGCGATCTTATCTATTTCATCGATGTAGATGATGCCCTTTTGGGCGGCAGACACATCGTAATCACAAACCTGGAGGAGCCGGCTGAGCATGCTTTCGACATCCTCGCCCACGTAACCGGCCTCTGTAAAGACCGTCGCGTCCACAATGGAAAAGGGCACGTTGAGGATTTTGGCAATGGTCCTGGCCATCAGGGTTTTACCGGTTCCGGTCTGACCAATAAAGATCACATTGGATTTTTCGATTTCCACGTCATCCCCGGAAGAGCCGATCTGCAGGCGCTTGTAGTGATTATAAACCGCCACGGCCAGGCATTTTTTAGCTTCGTCCTGCCCGATGATGTATTCATCCAGATGGGCTTTGATCTTGGCAGGGGTAAGGTCCTTGGGAATGAGGTAAGACTTGGATTTTTTCTTTTTGGTATCAAATTCTTCCCGGATGATGTGGTGAGCCTGCTCGATGCACATTTCACAAATGTGCGCGTCGAGGCCCGCCACCAGGATGGCCACTTCGTTTTTGTGTTTGCCGCAAAAGGCGCATTGCGCCTGACTTTCACTGTTTTTCGCCATCAGGCAGGGTTGTATTAAAAGGCAGGTTTATACTTTTTTCCGCGGGTTGTCCCGGTTGAGCACTTCATCCACAAGGCCGTATTCTTTTGCTTCCAGGGCGGTCATCCAGTTGTCCCGGTCACAGTCAATTTCAATGACCTCCACGCTTTTGCCGGTATGGTGTGAAAGGATGGAATAAAGTTCTCCCTTCATGGTTTTGATGAGTTTATAGGAAATCTCCATATCCTTGAAGGCGCCCTGCATGCCCCCGGAGGGCTGGTGGATCATCACCCGGCTGTGCTGAAGGCAGGTACGTTTTCCTTTGGTCCCCGCGGCCAGCAATACGGCGCCCATCGAAGCCGCAAGGCCCGTGCAAATGGTGCCAATATCCGGAGAAACGTATTGCATGGTGTCGTAAATCCCCATCCCGTCGATCACGGATCCTCCGGGACTGTTTATAAAAATCTGGATATCCCGCTTGGGGTCCATGGATTCCAGAAACAACAATTGGGCCTGGATTACATTGGCCACATAATCGTTCACCGGCACCCCCATAAAAATGATGCGGTCCATCATCAGCCGGGAAAAAACATCCATCCCGACTACGTTCAGGGACCGCTCTTCGATGACCGTCGGCGTAAAACCACTGATGTCCGGGACGGTCACCTGGCTCATGTAACGATCCAGGTGCATGCCGCTCATGCCCAGATGCCCGGTCGCGTATTTTCTGAATTCCTGATTTTCTTTCATTGTTTGTATTTGTCGCTCAAAAATACAGGAACAATAATAATGAATTAAAGTTTAATGGCTGTGACCGGAATGGTCATGATCGTGATCATGGTCGTGATCATGGTCGTGGTCGTGATCATGGCCGGCAAGCGCTTTTGCTGCTTTGGCACGGCGGGCCGCCGTTTCCTGCCGGGCCTGTTCCATCAGCACTTCAAAATCCGCCTCGGAGATTTCTTTTTCGACAAGGGTGACCGTCGCCTGCAGGGAATCAAATACCTTGTCACTCATGATCTCGTCGTGTTGTTTTTCCACCTCTTCCTCCCTTTGCATCATACGCTGGATCACCGGTTCCAGGAAGGACGTATCACCCAGGGCCATGCCGCCGAAATAGTTGAGGACCTGTTGCCGGAAACGGGCTTTGATCTCTTCGGCGCTGACGGTAATGTCAAATCTTTTGATCAGTTTGTCCCGGATGATGGTCCACAGCAAGTTCTGGGCAAAGTCATCATATTCGGCTTCGATGCCTTCGTCGGTCAATTTCGGGTTTTGCGATTTAAGCCAGCGTTTCAGGAAAGCGTCAGGGAAGTCCTGTTTATTGGTTTTGAGAAGATGGTCCTGTATGTCCCGGAACAGAAGGGCTTCCGACCTTGAAACGTATTGGTTTGCCAGGACACCCTGGATGAAGGATTTGGCCTCATCGAGGTCTTTGACCTTATCCGGCCCGAAAGCCTTATCGAAAAAGGCCTGGTCCGTGACTGCGGGTTCATTGGCCCGGATGTCTTTTACCGTCAGCCGGAAACGGGAGGGGACCTGTTGTCCCTCTTCGAGGCTGGTGAGGTATCTTTTCCGGATGAATTCCTCATCCTTGCCGGTATGCAGTTCCCGGAGGTCAAGGTCTATTTCATCCCCTTTTTGTTTACCAAGAATCGAAATTTTGGCGGGGCCGTCCACCTGGGAGATCCAAAGGCTGAATTCGGTCTGTACTCCTCCTTCTTTCAGTTCGGTTCCATCCAGTTCTGCTGCCGTAAAATCCACCAGGTGATTTTCCTCAACGGGAAGGTCAACGGTTTTTAGTTCGCCCATGCGGGTGCGCAGGTTTTCAAATTCCTTGTCGACCGATTCCTGGCTGGGTACGATTTTATAAAAACCGAATTCATGGTCAAGGCCCTGGATTTCAAAATCCGGTGCATACCCGATATCAAAAAGGAAGGTATAATCGGAAGGCTCCTGGATGTTATAGTAGATTTCGGCCTGTTCCGCGTTCATCAGCGGCTGACCGAGCAAATGGATGTTGTTTTGACGGATATGGTCGTACAATTGTTTCTGCAGGCTGTTTTCGACCACTTCTTTCAGGATGGCATTGCCGTATAGTTTTTTGATCAAGTCGACCGGCGTCTTGCCTTTCCGGAATCCCTTGAGCTGCGCTTTGTTTTTGTAATTCTGAAGCTCTTTGGAAAGGGTGGCCTGGTATTCATCCACCGGGATATGAACGGTAAGAGTTGCCTGGAGTTGACCGGTGGTCTGCGTGCTGACTGACATTAAAATGCGGTTTAGTTAGAAATCCCGGTGCGGGTAGAGGGACTCGAACCCCCATGCCTCTCGGCACCAGATCCTAAGTCTGGCGCGTCTACCAATTTCGCCATACCCGCAAAAATTGGGAGCGCAAAGGTAGACGATTTTAAGTGAACGAATAAACTTTTAAAACGTTTATCTTTAAGCAGTCATATGTCCCCGGAAACAACGCTTACGGCCAGCATTCATGTGGAGGATGAACAGGACCTCCACCTCATCCAATCCGCTTACCGGCGACTGTTAAAAACGTTTAAATCAGAACTCGAAGAAACGGATAAAATCAATATCCGCAAAGCCTACGAAATGGCGGTGGTGGCCCACCGTTCGCAAAGGCGCAAAGCCGGCGAACCCTATGTCCTCCATCCCATCGAAGTGGCCCGCATTTGTGTGGAAGAAATCGGCCTCGGTCCGACCGCCGTGATCAGCGCCCTGCTTCACGATGTGGTTGAGGATACCCCAGTCACCCTGGAGGAGATCAACAAGGAGTTCGGGCCCAAAATCGGGATGATCGTGGACGGGCTCACCAAACTGGACGGGCTTTACAACCTGGAGACCGCCCAGGCGGAGAATTATAAAAAAGTGCTCAGCACCCTGATCACGGATGTGCGCGTCGTCCTCATAAAAATGGCCGACCGCCTGCACAACCTGCGCACGATCAGCGCCATGCCCCGGCACAAGCAGCTTAAGATTGCCGCGGAGACGGAATACATCTACGCGCCCCTCGCCCACCGGCTCGGTTTCTACAACATCAAATCCGAATTCCAGGACATCTGCCTGAAGATCCAGGAACCCGAAGCCTACGAAGAAATCGCGCGCAAACTCCAGGATTCCGAAAGCGCCCGGAACGAGTACATCGAACGGTTTATCAAGCCCCTCCGGGTGGAACTCGACCAGCTGAACGTGCCGTATAAAATCCTTGGGAGGCCCAAATCCATCAGCAGCATCCTCAATAAAATCCGCAAGAAAAAAATTCCTTTCGAAGAGATCTACGATCTTTTCGCCGTCCGCATCATCGTGGACGTCCCGGCTAAAATGGAACGCTCGCTGTGCTGGCAGATCTATTCCATCGTGACCGACGTGCACACGCCCATCCCGGAAAGGCTCAAAGACTGGATCACGACGCCCAAAGCCAATGGTTACGAATCCCTCCATACCACGGTGATCGGCCCGGGAGGACGGTATGTGGAAGTCCAGATCCGTTCTGCGCGCATGGATGAGATCGCCGAACGGGGCTTTGCCGCCCATTGGAAATACAAAGGCATATCCAACCAGCAGAAACTTTACGACGGCTGGCTGGACAACATCCGGGAAGTGCTGGAATCCAACCACGCCGATGCCATTGAATTCCTGAATGAATTCAAATCCAATCTTTTCAGCGAAGAAATATACGTATACACCCCAAAAGGGGACGTCAAAATCCTGCCTAAAGGGGCTACGGCCCTGGATTTTGCCTTCAGCATCCATACCGATCTCGGCTACCATTGTACCGCTTTGAAGGTGAATAACAAGCTGGTGCCAATGGGCTACCACCTTGAACACGGCGACCAGGTGCAGATCGTCACCAACAACAAACAAAAACCTTCCGAAGGCTGGCTGAAACTGGTGGTGACCGGCAAAGCCAAAGCCAAAATCCGCCAGGCCCTCAAGGAAGAACGGAAAGAAAGGGCGGACCTGGGACGCGAGGCCCTGGAAAGGAAATTCAAAAACCTCAAGCTGGACCTCGAAGAAAACCTGGATGCCCTGGTCAGGCACTATCAGTATAAAACCCGGATGGATCTTTATTTTTCCATTGCTTCCGGGGAAGTGGACATATCGGAATTGAACCAGGTGCCGGTCGAAAACGGCAAACTTTTATTCAACCAGGCTGAAGCCGAACCGGTCGCCACCCAGGCTCATCCGGAAGTGGGGCCTGCCCAGGCTCCCGCACCGGCAAAGACCTCCACCGGCAAGACCAAACTGTATATCAACGGCGAGCCGGCGGAACAGTATGAATACAGTTTCGCCAGTTGCTGCAACCCCCTGCCCGGTGACGACATATTCGGTTACCTGACCTCCTCCTCCGGCTTAAAGATCCACCGGTCCAACTGCCCGAATTCCACCCACCTGCTGGCCAACTATGGTTACCGGGTAGTCAAGGCTGAATGGAGCGACTATTCCGACAGCGAATTCATTGCCAAATTGATGATCACCGGCATCGATGACGGGCCGGGCGTAATCGAAAAAATAAGCAAGGCGATATCCAATGACCTTAATCTCAACATCCGTTCCTTCAGCATAGAAGGCAAGGAAGGGTATTTTGAGGGAAAGATCAGCCTCATGGTAAAAAATAAAAACCAACTGCAGAAAGCGGTGTCCAGCCTTTCAAAGCTCGATGCGATTTCTACAGTGGAAAGGATTGAATGAATTTTGAATTATGAATTTTGAACAGGTAAAAAATATATTTTCGGCCCATCTTGACAAAGGCGGGTTCAGAAAGACCCCGGAGCGGTATGCCATCCTCGAAGAGATTTACAACCGGTCGGATCATTTTGACGCCGAGGCGCTCTACATCGAGATGAAAAATAAAAATTACCGGGTCAGCCGGGCTACGGTTTACAACACCCTGGAATTGCTGGTCAATTGTGAAATGGTGAAAAAACACCAGTTTGGCAAAAACCTCGCCCAGTATGAAAAATCGTTCGGTTATAAACAACACGATCACCTGATCTGCCTGGATTGCGGCAAGGTGCTTGAATTTTGCGATCCGCGGGTGCAGCAGATCAAAACCACTATGGCGGAGTTGCTGCATTTTAAGATCGAACACCACTCCCTCAACCTTTACGGGACCTGCCAGGTGGATTGTGAAAGGAAAAAAAGCGGGCAGTTGCTGAGGACGAAAATGGAGCCTGTGGTTGTTTAGAGGCGGAAATGTTGAATTGTGGATTTGTGGAATTGTAAAACTGTCTTTGGGATTGGTGTATTCTTGACTCAACCTCAACCTCAACCTCAACCTTAACCTCAACCTCAACCTCAACCTCAACCTTAACCTTAACCTCAACCTCAATTTCCGTTTCCCTATATTTGCCCTTCACTTTTGAATAAAAACAAATGGGCGTCGATGTATTATTGGGACTGCAGTGGGGAGACGAGGGTAAGGGTAAAATCATAGACAAGGTTTGTAAAGATTACCAGGTGGTCTGCCGATTCCAGGGAGGGCCCAATGCCGGCCACACCCTTTATGCCGCTGATCAGAAGATCGTGCTTCACACCATTCCGTCGGCTATCCTTCACGAGGGCATTGACAATCTCATTGGCAACGGGGTCGTGATCGATCCGGTAACCTTTGAGAAAGAGACGGACAAATTAAAAGGCCTGGGATACGAGATCGCCCACAAACTCATCATCGCACGCAAGGCCCACCTGATCCTGCCTTCCCACCAGCTTCTGGATATCGCTTCCGAACAATCCAAAGGGCTGAACAAAATAGGCTCCACCCTCAAAGGCATCGGCCCGACCTATATGGATAAAACAGGTCGCAACGGACTCCGCGTCGGAGACCTGGAACTTGCCGGTTTTGACAAAAAATACCAGGTCCTGAAGGAAAAACACCTCGACCTGGCCCGCATTTACCCCGAAGTGGAATATGACCTGGAGAAAGCCGAAGAAAAATGGTTCGCAAGCCTCGAAAACCTGAGGGCATTCCGGAAAGTGGATGTCGAATATTATATCGACCAGGCCTTGCGGGAAGGCCGGAATGTCCTGGCCGAAGGCGCCCAGGGTTCGATGCTGGACATCGACTTCGGCACTTATCCTTATGTCACTTCCTCCAACACCATCTCCGCGGGGGTATGCACCGGGGTCGGTGTACCGCCCGGTAAAATCGGGAAGGTCATCGGCATCACCAAAGCCTACTGCACCCGTGTGGGAGGCGGACCTTTTCCTACGGAATTGTTTGACGAAACCGGGGATCAGCTGCGTAAAGCCGGCCATGAATTCGGGTCCACCACCGGGCGCCCGAGGCGCTGCGGATGGATCGACCTGGTGCAACTCAATTATTCCATTATGATCAACGGGGTGAACGAACTGATCATGACCAAGATCGATGTCCTGAACGATTTTGATACTATCCGGGCTTGCGACAGTTACCTCGACGGACAGGGAGAAAAAACGAAAACCATCCCCTTCGACCTTGACCATTCCGGTTACCAGCCTCAATACCTTTCCTTTCCAGGCTGGGGCACCAGCCTGCATGAAGCCCAGACTTTTGACCAGCTCCCCGGGGCAGCCAGGCACTATATTGAATCCCTGGAAAATTTATTGCGGCGGAAATTCAGCCTGATATCCGTCGGGGTGGGAAGGGATGAAGTGATCGAAAGGTGACGAAAAATCCGGTTTGGTTCCTGACCTATTCGTAGCGCAGGGATTCGATCGGGTCGAGCCTGGCCGCTTTAAGCGCCGGGTAAAGGCCGGAGAAAACCCCGACTACAATACAAACAAAGACCCCCAGGGAAATCCAATTCCAGGGTACGAGGAATTTTCCACCGATAAGCAGGGTGACAATATTTCCCACGAAAATACCCAGAATGATGCCGACCAGGCCGCCCATCAGGCTGATCAGGATGGCTTCGGTCAGAAACTGGACCATAATATTTCGGCTGGTAGCCCCGATGGCCTTGCTGATCCCGATTTCCCGGGTCCGTTCCGTCACGGAGACCAGCATGATATTCATCAGTCCGATGGCTGCCCCGAGCAGGGTGATCAGGCCAATGCCGATGGTAGCCAGTCGGATTTTCACCGTGTTTTCCTTGATGATGTTTACGAGGCCTTCGCTTTTCTGAATTTCAAAATCGTTGGTTTCATTTACCCGGAGTCCCCGGACCACGCGCATGGTCCCGGTGGCTTCGTTGATGGCGTCATCCATCCCGCTGACCTTATTGACCTGGACGGCAATATTGAAGTTCTCATTTGGAGATGCGTAGTATTGTTTGGCCTGCAGCAGGGGCATCAGCACGATGCGGTCGCTGGAGGAATTGAGGGACGACCCTTTGGACTTGAGCACGCCCACCACCTGCACCCGGATATTGCCCACCTGAATGGTCTGGTTGAGGGCGGCAGGGCCCCGCCCTTTAAACAAGGTCTGCACGAGTTCGGTCCCCAGAATGACCCGGGGCGCTCCGTTTTGGATCTCGAGATTGGTAAACCCGCGCCCGAATTCGATATCATATCCGTTTACGGTGAGATAATTTTCATCCACCCCGATGACGGTGATGGTGGGATTGGTTTTTTCGTTTTCAAATTTCAGAGCCGCCCTGCTCGTCCCGTTGAAATGAACCGTCACCCGGCCGTCGATGTTGAGTTTTTCCTTAAAATCCATAGCCTGCTGGAAGGTGATTTCTTCCCCTCTTTTTTCCATCCGGCCTTCCCGCCTGGCTTGCATGGCTTCCCCGGAAGGACTGATGCTGAAGGAATTGGCGCCCAGGCTCGAAAAATTATCGCTTAATGAAAAAATCAGCGAATCGATGGCGGTCAGGATACCTACCAGGCAGATGATGCCCACCGCGATGATCATGAGGGTAAGGATCGCCCGGGTGAGGTTGGCTTTGATGGAAGACAGCGCCATTCTGACATTTTCGTACAACATTCGCAGGTATTGACGGCGTAAAAGTATAAACTTACGGGTTTGCCGCGGCTCTCCGTACCGGATTCGATTAATATGGAAAAAAATTAGACCAGGAAGGCGGGGCCTTTCAGAAATATTTGGCCAGCACTTCTTTCATTTCCAGGTATACCGCGGGATTTCCGGCCAGCAGTTCGGATTTGAATAAAAAATCATCGCTTCCTCCGAAGTCGCTGATCATGCCCCCCGCTTCGCGGATCAGGAGTACCCCGGCGGCGATATCCCAGGGATTGAGTTTGAGTTCGAAAAATCCGTCCATCCGCCCGCAGGCGATATAGGCCAGGTCGATGGCTGCGGCGCCCATTCTCCGGAGTCCCCGGGTGCGGTAAAAAAAATATTCCAGCGACCGGATATAGGCGTCCATGCCTTCAAAATTGCGATGGGGAAAACCTGTGGCGATCAGGGCTGATTGCAATGAAGGGGTCGTACTTACCCGGATCGGTTTGCCATTCAGATGGGCTCCCCTTCCCGACAAGGCGGTAAAGGATTCCCTGCGATTGGGGTCGTAGATCACCCCCAGGACAATTTCCTGGTTCCGGCGGAGGGCGACGCTGATGCAATAAACCGGGATCTGGTGCAGAAAATTGGTGGTCCCGTCGAGTGGGTCAATGATCCATTCCCATTCGGCCGGCTGATAGTGCACCGTGCCTTCTTCGGTCAGAAAAGCCGCCTGGGGCCATAGGACCCGAAGTCCTTCCACCAGTTTTTTTTCCGCCGTCTTGTCCACATAGGATACGAGGTTGTTGAGGCTTTTCTCCTCGATGTCGGAGTCCGTAAAAACCGCTTGCTGGGAAAGGATCCACTCCCCCGTTTCCCGCACCAGTTTATCTACTTCAGGCAATAAAGCTGCATCCACCCGCTAACCCATTTCGGAAACCACCTCTTTTACTTCAGGGATCATTCTTTTAAGCATGCCTTCAATACCGGCTTTGAGGGTCACGGTGGAGGAAGGACAACCGCTGCAGGCGCCCTGCATGATCACATATACGGTCCCCTGATCGTAAGCTTTGAATTCGATGTTGCCCCCGTCCATTTCCACGGCGGGTTTTACATAGGTTTCGATCAGGTCTTTGATTCTTTTTACCAGTTCGGCATCGGCTTCGCTGTATTCAATGGTGGAATTTTCCCTTTCCTGCTGTTCCATGAATTCCTGGTACCCTTCGCGGATCACCGGTTTGTTTTCGGCCACATAGGCTTTGATGTATTCCTTGAGCTCCAGCATGATGTCGTTCCAATCGACCGTGTTTTCCTTGGTGATGGTGACAAAATTGTTGCATACATAGACCCCTTTGACAAAAGGAAACTCAAAGAGGGCGCTGGCAAAGGGCGACCAATCCAAAGCCAGGTCCGCCTGCTTAAAATCGGCTATCCCTTTGTAAATGATCCGGTTGAGCACAAACTTAAGGGTTTCCGGGTTCGGCGTCTGTTCCGTGTAGAGCATGACCGGGCTTTTTACTGCTGTATCCATTCCTGGTAGAATTTAGATTTTACAAAAATACAAGATGGAAACAATTGGAGGGGGTGAAAAGTTGAGTTAGTTAGTAAGTTAGTAAGTTGGCTAGTTGGCTAGTTGGCTAGTTAGAAAATCAGAGCCTGCCTGCTACTGGACTTTGAAATAACTTTTGACTCGGACATCGGGCAGGGATTAGTTCATCAAGCAAGGGGTCGAGGGTCGCGAGGCTATGCTCGCGATGGCGAGTCGCCGTGGGGACCTCGCCATTCGAATTTATTTCTTAATTTAGTGTCCATTTACAAGCGGAAGTAGCTCAGTTGGTAGAGCCTGCCTGCCACCAACTTATCTGAAACTTTTAACCAGGCAGTCAGGCAGGCATTAGCTTCCCAAGCTAAGGGTCGCGGGTCGCGAGGTTATGCTCGCGATGGCGAGTCACCGTAGTGACCTCGCCATTCGAATTTATTTCTTAATTTAGTGCCCATTTACAAGCGGAAGTAGCTCAGTTGGTAGAGCATTAGCTTCCCAAGCTAAGGGTCGCGGGTTCGAATCCCGTTTTCCGCTCAAAAATTTACCCCCGGTTCCGCTGTACCGGGTTTTTTTTCATTTTTTTATCCGGTCATCCTTCATATAACCTACATGTCAAAACGCAGAAAATTCCTGAAACAAGCCTCCATGGCCGCACTGGGGACCAGCCTGCTCGCCCAAGGCAACACCGCTCCTTTTTTGATCTATAAGCGCAAGGCCTCCCCGTCCGATTCGCTTCGATTTGGCACCATCGGCATCAATGGTATGGGCTGGGCCAATACCCGGGCGGCCCTGACCCAGCCAAACGCCCAATTGGTCGCTCTCTGCGACATCGACCAGTCCGTCCTGGATAAAAGAATGGCCGAACTCAAAGACCTGAAGGTCGATGCCGCCAAAATCAAAACGTTCAAAGATTACCGGAAAATGCTGGAGATGAAAGACCTGGACGTCATCATCATCGGCACCCCGGACCACTGGCATCCCCTGATCACCATCCACGGCTGCCAGGCCGGCAAGGATGTCTACGTGGAAAAACCCATTGCCAACTCCATCGGGGAAAGCCTGGCCATGGAACAAGCCCAGAAAAAATACAACCGGGCCATCCAGGTCGGCCAATGGCAACGCAGCCAGAAACATTTCCGGGACGCCATCGAATTTGTGCATTCCGGCAGGCTTGGAAATATCCGAACCGCCAAAGCCTGGGCTTACCAGGGCTGGATGAAACCGGCTCCGGTTGTGCCCGACGCCCCGGTCCCTGCCGGCGTGGATTACGATATGTGGCAAGGCCCTGCCCTGCACCGGCCTTTCAACACCAGCCATTTTCATTTTAATTTCCGGTGGTTCTGGGCCTATGCCGGTGGCCTGATGTGCGATTGGGGCGTGCATCTCATCGATTACGCTTTGTTCGGAATGAAGGCCATCATGCCCAAAACCGTGGCCTCCCTGGGCGGGAAATTTGCCTATCCCGAACTCAGTCATGAAACCCCCGACTCCCAACACACCATCTATGAGTTTGATCATTTTATCCTCAGTTGGGAACATGCCATGAGCATCGACAACGGGCCCTACGGCCGGGATCACGGCATATCCTTCATCGGCAACAACGGGACCCTCGTCCTCGACCGCGGAGGTTGGGAAGTGATCGAAGAAAAAAGGGAGAAAAACAAGATCCTGATCCCGCTGCAAAAGCGTGAAGACAACGGGGTGGAAAAACACATGGAAAATTTCTTTGGCGTCGTCCGTTCCCGGAAGATGGAAGACCTCAACGCCCCCATCCAGGCCGGCTCCCTGGTCGCCAAAGTCTGTCAGATGGGGAATATCGCTTTCCGCAGCGGCAAAAAACTGGACTGGAACGCCAACCAGCAACGTTTTACGGATGAAGCAGTCAATAAAGAATACCTCATGCCGGAGTATCATAATGGGTATAGTTTGCCGGTAGTGTAGAAGGTCAGAGGTCAGAGGTCAGAGGTACGAGATGCGAGATGCGAGATGCGAGAAGCCAGATGCGAGAAACGAGACAACTCGCTACTGACTACTGACTGCTGACCGCTGACTACTTTTCCTTACCTTCATCCCATGAAATTCGCCACCAAGCTGATTCATGCCGGCATTGAACCCGATCCCACGACGGGAGCCATCATGACCCCGATTTACCAGACCTCCACCTATGTGCAGGAAGCGCCGGGAAAACATAAAGGGTATGAATACGCGCGTACCCAGAATCCGACCCGCAGTGTGCTCGAAGCCAACCTGGCCGCCCTGGAAAACGGGGATTACGGCATTTGTTTCGCCAGCGGCCTGGCTGCCCAGGATGCGGTGATGAAACTGCTCAACCCGGGCGACCTGATCCTTTCGACCAATGACCTTTACGGGGGATCCTTCCGGCAGATGAGGCGGGTGTACGAAAAATTCGGAATCCAGTCGCGCTTTGTCAATCTCTCCGATCCCGAAGTGGCCCGGGAACATATCCGGCCGGGGGTAAGGCTGCTTTGGGTGGAAACCCCCACCAATCCTATGCTCAATATCATAGATTTGGAACTGGTCTGCGGGCTGGCCAAACAGCACGGCATCCTGGTATGCGTCGACAATACCTTTGCTTCCCCTTACCTTCAAAACCCCCTGGATTATGGCGCCGACATCGTCCTTCATTCGGCAACCAAATACATCAGCGGACATTCGGACGTCGTGCACGGCGCCCTGATTGTAAAAGATAAGGCCCTTGCGGACTCCCTGCATTTTATACAGAATGCCACCGGGGCCGTGCCGGGACCCATGGATTGTTTCCTGGTCTTGCGCGGCATCAAAACCATGCATGTGCGGGTGCAGCGGGCTTGCCAAAACGCCGCCCGCATAGCCCACCACCTGGACGCGCATCCCAAAGTGGACAAGGTTTTTTATCCCGGATTCGCAAGCCACCCCAATCACGGGACCGCTAAAAAACAAATGCGGGATTTCGGGGCTATGATTTCCTTTGACCTGAAGGACAACCGCATCGAACACGCCAACACCGTCCTGAGCAACACCCATCTGTTTTCTCTGGCCGAATCCCTGGGAGGAGTGGAATCCCTCATCGGGCACCCGGCCACCATGACCCATGCATCCATACCCCGTGAAGAACGGTTGAGGACAGGGCTTACGGATTCGTTGATCAGACTCAGCGTCGGCATTGAAGATGTGGACGACCTGATTGCTGACCTCGATCTTGCCTTGAGCCATGGATGAAAATAAAAAGAGCATTAAATACTGGGCGGACCAGGACAAGCCCCGCGAAAAACTGGTTCAAAAAGGGCCCTTTGCCCTGTCAGATTCCGAATTGATCGCCATCCTGATCGGAAGCGGCACCCGTGAACACAGCGCCCTCGACATTTCCCGTGACCTCCTGCGGCGCATAGGCCATAACCTCAACGAACTGGCTGGCCTGAGCCATCAAGAACTGAAAAAAATAAAAGGGATCGGCCCCGCAAAAGCGATTGCCATCCATGCCGCTCTCGAACTGGGCCGGAGAAGACAGGGCGCCGCTCCCGAATACCGGAAAAAAATCCAAAGCAGTTCCGAGGCCGCTTCGCTCTTTTCTCACTTAAAAGACAGCAGACAGGAAGAATTCTGGATGGCCTGCCTCAACCGCCAACTGCAGGTCTTATACCTCGGCCAAATCCACCTGGGCGGCATCTCCTCGGTTTCCGCCGATCCGCGCATCATCTTCGGCAAGGCACTCGAACACCAGGCGGTCTCGCTGATCGTGAGCCATAACCACCCCTCCGGTAATCTGAGGCCCAGCAAAGAGGACGAAGCCATCACCAAAAAACTCAAAGCTGCAGGTGAACTGCTTGACATCCGCCTGGCCGACCATCTGATCATTTCGAGGGAAGGCTTTTTCAGCTTTGCCGATGAGGGCATGATTTGATCCGTGACTTCCGGAAAACAAGCCGGATTTCATAAGCTGCCTGTGGACCGCATTGACCCAGTCCAGAAAGTACTGATGCTCCCTTTCCCCTTTACCTTTCACCTTTAACCGCGTAAGGATTTCCATTCTTTGCCAGACCCTGGCCCCTCCCTTCCTCCCTTCCTCCATTCCTCCCTTCCTCCTTTAACCACTCAAATCCTTACTTTTGCTGATTCGATGGCTGATTCCAAGAAAAAATTCAATTATTCCCTGCTTTGGAGGGTAATCCAGTTGTCCATCCCATATAAGAAATTATTTTACTGGACCCTTGTCCTGGCCGTCATCCAGGCTCCCCTGGGCATCCTCCGTCCCCACCTGATCAATGTAATGGTGGACAATCATGTGATGAAGGATGAGCTGGGCGGCCTCGGCCCGCTGGTTTTCTGGTATATGGTGGTATTGCTGGCCACCGTCTGGCTCCGGTATATCTTCATTTTATGGACCAACACCCTGGGCCAGTCCATCATCCGTGACCTGAGGACCCGGGTCTTCAATCATATCATGGACCTCCGGATGGCCTATTTTGACAAGACGCCCATCGGCACTTCCACCACGCGGACCATCAACGATATTGAATCCATCAATGAAGTTTTTTCCGAAGGGGTGATCACCATCCTGGCAGATATCCTGGGACTGATCGCCGTACTGATCATCATGTTTGTGGTGAGCTGGAAACTCAGCCTGATCTGCCTGACCACCCTGCCTTTTCTCTTGTACGCAAGTTATCTTTTTAAAGAAAAAGTCCGGGTTTCATTTCAGCAGGTACGCACCCATATCGCCCGCATGAATGCCTTTCTGCAGGAACGGATCTCCGGTATGCGGATCATCCAGATCTTCAACGCAGAAAAACAGGAACAGGAAGCCTTTCGTAAAATCAACCGCGAATACACACAGGCGAATATCGACGGCATATTTTATTACGCCGTATTTTTTCCTGTTGTTGAGCTGATCTCCGCAGCTTCCCTGGCCCTGATGGTCTGGTGGGGATCCCGGGGCGTTTTGGAAGGAGAGGTGACCCTGGGCGCCCTGGTGGCCTTTCCGATATACCTCACCATGCTTTTCCGTCCGATCCGGTTCATGGCCGACAAGTTCAACACCCTGCAGATGGGGCTGGTGGCTGCCGAAAGGGTTTTTGGCGTACTGGACAATCAAAGCAAAATTAAAAATGAAGGAATCCTTGTACCCCAGCGTTTGCAGGGGGACCTGGTCTTTGATAAAGTAAGGTTTAGCTACGACGGCGAACAGGAAGTCCTCAAAGGGATCAGTTTTCATGTGCCCGCGCACAGCACCCTTGCCATTGTAGGCAGCACGGGTTCAGGTAAAACCACCCTCATCAGTGTCCTCAACCGCTTGTACGATATCCAGGGAGGCGAAATACGCATTGATGGAAAAAACATCAATGAGTACGAACTGGTTGCCCTGAGGCGCCGGATCGGCGTGGTCCTGCAGGACGTATTCTTATTCGGAGGTACGGTCTTGGAAAACATCACCTTCAGGCAGAGCGGCATTCCGTCGGAAACCGTCATCCGCGCAGCCCGGCAGATCGGGGCGCACGCTTTTATCGAAAAACTTCCCGGGGGATATGATTTTGTGGTGACCGAGCGGGGATCCAATTTATCCATGGGCCAGCGCCAACTCATCTCTTTTATCCGGGCCCTGGTCTTTGACCCGGACATCCTGGTCCTGGATGAAGCCACTTCCTCGATTGATCCGGAGACGGAGTCGGTCATCCAGTATGCCATTGAAAAACTGATTGAAAAACGGACCTCCATCATCATCGCCCACCGCCTGAGCACGATCCGCCACGCCGACCAGGTGATCGTCATGGACCAGGGGCAGATCAAGGAAATAGGCACCCACGAAGAATTGCTGGATAAGCCGGACGGATGGTATCGAAAATTGCACGATTACCAGTTTGCCAAGATGGCTGAATTGTGAACTGATCCCGGAAACCGGCGATTTCTATCAGGTATTGGCTGAAGTTGATCGATTATTGGCCTGAATAAGAACCAGAACCGCCCTTAAATTTGTTTTATTTTTAAATTTTTGCGAAAATGGAAAACCGCCGTTATACCACTACCGAAACCATTGTAGGCCTGGTCTTCTTTGCCCTGGTCCTTTGGGCCGCTTTTTTTCTGTTTAAAAGCATTTTCCGCGTCCTGGCCTGGGCTGCGCCCATCCTTTTTATCGCCGCCCTGATCATCAATTACAAACTGGTCGTCAGCTATGGCAAGATGCTGGTGGTGCTGCTGCAAAGAAACACGCTGGTAGGGGTCATTGCCATCATCCTCACCTTTGTCGCCTTCCCCATCGTAGCCGCCCTCCTGTTTGCCATGGCGCTGATGAATAAAAAAGCCGACAATATTCTCAAGGAAGAAATCAGGAATAAAGAAGGCATCCCGACGGACTATACGGAGATTTCCTCCGAGGCGGGAAAACAGTATGATGATTTGTTTGGGAAGAAGTGAGTGATCAGCCCTCAATCCTCAATCCTCAATCCTCAACCCTCAACCTTCAACCCTCCATCTTCTGAGTTCCTCTTTTAGTAATTTCACCGGACAATATGTTTGTCCCCGCCCTGCTTGTTTTCCTTGCTTATTGCGCCCTGATTATTACCGGCATCTATTCCTGGAAAAAGGCGGAGGAACAAAAGGCCCAAAGAGCAATCGTTCCCCGGCCCCCGGCTTTTTTTTCGGTCCTCATTCCATTTAGAAATGAAGCCCAAAACCTTCCGGGTCTGGTCGAAAATCTCCGGAATCAATCCCTGCCTTCCGAATCCTGGGAATGTATATTGATCGACGATCATTCCACCGACCAGGGTTTGGCATTTCTGGCGGATGCCGGCCTGCCAACGAATTTCAGGATCATATCAAACCGGGGAGAGGGCAAAAAACAAGCGATTGCCGAAGGACTGAAGGCCGCCAAAGGAGAATACCTTGTGCAGGCTGACGCCGACTGTTTCTATGGCCGCCATTGGCTGGAAACCATTTGTACCCGGATCGCGGGCTCAGGTTTATTAATGGTTACCGGCCCGGTTTATATTCCCGGATCTGAGACGCATACCTTGCTGGACTATTTTCAGGCTTTCGAAGGGATAGCCTTAATGGGCATGACCCAGGCTGGCATTTATTCGGGCGGGTGGCATCTGGCCAACGGCGCCAATCTGGCCGCTCACCGGTCGGTTTATGACTACATGCGGGCCTCGGACCCGGAGAACCCCTTTGCTTCCGGGGATGATCTTTTTTTGATGCAGGCGGCCGTAAAAATGGATAAATCCAGGGTTGGTTTTTTATTTGAACCCTCGGCGCTGGTCGGCACCCGGCCGCTTAAAAACATCCACTCCTTCATTCAGCAGCGGCTGCGGTGGGGCTCAAAAAACCATGCGCTGGAGGACTGGAAGATCAAGCTGGCCTTGTTTATTCCAATCCTCTGCGCGATGACGATGGTTGGAATGTTGGCATACTCCCTGTGGAGCGGACAGGTCTGGGTGTTTACAGGATCCTTTTGGGCCGGGAAATTCCTGATCGATTATTTATATTTTAAAGCCTTGTCCCCTTTTTTCCGTTTGCGTATATCCCCGTTCTCCTTTCTTACCTGTGCCCTGGTCTATCCTTTTTACCTGCTGATCATCGTCCTGCTTAGTATTTTTAAGCGGAAATATGAATGGAAAGGCAGGCTTGGCGGGTGAAGGGATTTATGATTACATCGTCGTCGGTTCGGGTTTCGGGGGCAGTGTATCCGCCATGCGACTGGCGCAGAAAGGGTATTCCGTACTGGTCCTGGAAAAAGGCAGAAGGTACCGGGATGAGGATTTTCCAAAGTCCAGCTGGAATTTCAAAAAATACCTCTGGATGCCCTTTTTCCGGTGGACCGGTTTTTTAAAACTCACCGTCTTTAAAAAATTATTTGTCGTGTCGGGCGTGGGTGTAGGCGGAGGCAGCCTCGTCTATGCCAATACCCTGCTGGAGCCTCCGGATCCTTTCTACGAAAACATCCCGCTTAAAACCAGGGATTGGAAGAAGGCCCTCGAACCCTTTTTCAAAACCGCCCGTCGAATGCTGGGGGTCACCCCTGCCCGGAATCAGAATCCGGATGACCTCCTCCTCCGGGAGATTGCCCGGGACCTGGGCCGGGAATCCACGTTTCAAGGAGTAGATGTGGGGGTTTATTATGATTCGGACCCTACGCCAAGGGACCCTTATTTCAATGGGGAAGGCCCTTTGAGAAATCCCTGTATTGAATGCGCGGGCTGTATGGTCGGATGCAGGCACAACGCAAAAAACACCCTGGAGAAAAATTACCTCTGGTTTGCCGAAAAATACGGAGCCACGATCCTACCCCTGACCCAGGCGGAAAGGATCGAATGGAATCAGGAACAATCCGTCTATACGATCCGGGTGAGGTCCCCTTTCAAAAAAAAGATCAATGGCGAATTCAAGGCGAGGGGCATCATCCTCAGCGGGGGAGTGCTCGGCACCCTCGAACTTTTGTTCCGGCAGAAATTCAGGTATGGGACACTTCCAGGCCTTTCTGATCAGTTGGGGCGTCATATCTTAAGCAATTCGGAATCCATTTGCGGGGTGATCGGCGCCGACCGGAAATTAAATCACGGGGTGGCGATCAGTTCGATCATTCAGGCCGATCCTGATACGCAAATAGAATTGTGCAAATTCCCCGATGGATCGGGCTCCCTCTTCCGTCTGGCCTTTCTCACGGCCCATGGTGGTGGCCCGCCTATCGTGCGCAGTATTAAAATCCTGGCGAAAATTTTTCTCCGGCCACTGGATACCCTCAAATGGATAATCCGGGGACAAGACAGCCGGAGAGGGGTGGTGATCCTGGTCATGCAACATATCAAAAATGCGCTGGCCATGCGGTGGACCGGGAACGGCCTGAGGCTGGTGTCAGACGGTGATGAAAAACCCATCCCGGTATTTATACCTGCCGGATATGATTTTATGCAAAGGCTGGCTAAAAAAACAAAAGCTGTGCCCGTCAGCGCTGTGACCGAAACGTTTTTTAATATGTCCACCACGGCCCATTTCCTCGGCGGATGCCCGATGGGGGCCAGCGTCAATGAAGGGGTGGTGGATGATGCTTTCCGGGTGCATGGGTATCCCGGCATGTATATCCTGGATGGAAGCATTATTCCGGTCAATATCGGAGTGAATCCCAGCCTGACCATCACGGCACTGGCGGAATATGCGATGGATCAGATCCCAATAAAATCAGATTAAAAAAAATTTTTGGGTCCTGCGCCGTGATTGTCATACCTTCACGAAGGTAAACTCTCATTGTATGTACCCTATCCTGAAACACCTCCATTCCGGAGTTAGATGGCTTGTATTGTTCGCCCTGCTCTGGGCCATTTATGATGCCTGGCAAAAATGGAAACAACAGGCTACTCTCAACAAGGACACCCGGGGCCCTTCCTTCCTTGCACTGAATCTTTGCCATCTCCAGTTGCTGATCGGGTGCATCCTTATCTTTTTTACGCCGCGGATCGAAGCAGGACCTTCGATGATGAAGGACAAGGTCATGCGTTTTTTTGCCGTCGAGCATCCGCTGATGATGTTGCTGGCCGTAGCCCTGATTACCATAGGCTTTGTTAAAGCCAAAAAGAACAGCAGCGGGCAATCTTTCCGGATCCTGTTCTGGTATTATTTGATTGCCCTGGCCATGATCCTGTTTGCTATTCCCTGGCCTTTTCAGGCTTATACGACTGGATGGTTTTAGCGGGCTTACCCTGACGTACGAACTATACTCCAACCCTGAAAAAAACTCTCATTTCATACTTATGACTACATTGATTTCAATCAATTTGAAACCACGATGGGTATTCCCAATCGTGTTTCTGTTTCTTGGACTGACGGTCCAGGCACAACGCACCATCAACGGGAAAGTCATTGCAGGCGATGACCATTCGGGTTTGATTGGCGCAACGGTTATGGTCAAAGGAACGACCACGGGAACCTCTACCGATATAGATGGTAATTTTACACTTGAGGTGCCGGATGGGACAACATCCCTGGTGATTTCCTCAATCGGTTTTCTGACACGCGAGGTGGATGTCACCAATACCAATTCCGTGGAAATCACCCTTCCCAGCGATGTAAGCACCCTGGAGGAGATCGTAGTGACCGGATATGCCTCTCAACGTAAAAAAGACATCACCGGTGCCGTTACCGTCGTCAATTCCAAAGACCTTACCGCTGTGCCAACGGCCAGCGTCACACAAATGTTGCAGGGCAGGGCATCGGGGGTCAACGTGGGCAACGACAATTCTCCGGGAGGAGGCACCATGGTGCGTATCCGCGGATTCGGTTCCATCAACAACAACAGTCCGTTGTATGTGATTGACGGAGTGCCGACGCAAGGCACCCTGAACCAACTGAATCCCAACGATATTGAATCCATGCAGATCCTGAAAGATGCTTCTGCCGCGTCCATATACGGAGCGCGTGCAACCAATGGAGTGGTGATCATCACAACCAAAAAAGGGAAGGTGGGCGATCCCCTGATCACCTTTGATTTTTATACGGGAACCCAGAGACCAGGTAAGACCCTCGATCTGCTCAATACGCAGGAACTGGGCCAGTATCTTTATCTTGCCGATATCGGAGCAGGGAAAAACCCTTCGGTGACCTCTCCTTCTGCACAATATAAATTTGGTCCTAACGGCGAACAAACCATCGCCGATTACATCTACCCCAATATCTATGGGGAGCTGCCTGCCAACTATACGTATACCAACAATATTGCCGATCCAAATTTAGGCCGTACTGCGTTCAACATCACCAAGGCAAATAAACAAGGCACCGACTGGCAGGACGTCATTTTTGATCCGGCTCCCATCGCCAACTATCAACTGGGAGCAAGCGGAGGCACTAAATTCGGAAGGTATTCCATTTCTGCCAACTATTACAAACAGGATGGTATTTTGAGATACACCAACTATGACCGCTATTCGGTCAGGGCCAATACCGAATTCACCAAAGGCAAACTGACTTTCGGGGAAAACTTTACCTATTCTTATGATGAAAGGCAGGGGATCACAAACAACAATGAATCCAATCCGATCATGTTTGCCATCCGGGTACACCCGATCATCCCCGTATTTGATATCACCGGCGGTCCGCCAGAACTGGGCGGCACGAACACCTCCCCCTATAACGGTTTTGCGGGAAGCCGCGGGGTGAACCTGGGCAACGCCCCCAACCCTCTGGCCAGGCTGTATCGCGAAAAAGACAACATCACCAAAGGGTCACATGTTTTCGGGAACGTCTTCGCAGAACTGAGTATACTGGACAACCTGAAAGCCAGGACCAGCCTGGGTATCGAATATAATTTGTTCAATCGCTCCGAATTTTTCCACCGGGATATCGAAGCTGCTGAAGCCAGAAATGCAAACAGCCTGAACGTCCTCAACAATACCGACCGGTCCCTCACCTGGTACAATACCCTGAATTATGATAAAACGATCGGAGATCATACGTTTAATGTCCTCCTGGGCACAGAAGCCGTGACTACAAATGCAGTGGGCTTTGTCGCAAGCAGAAGCAATTTTGCTTTTGATGACCTGGATTACAGGTACCTGGATGCAGGGTCGTCCGCCGGGCTAAGTAATTCCGGAGCAGGCGCTACCCTTAGTGCCTTGTTTTCCCAGTTTGGAAAAGTGAACTATGCCTATAAAAATCTTTTCCTCGCAGATTTCACCCTGCGCAGGGACGGATCTTCCCGTTTTTCGGCCAACAACCGATGGGCGATCTTCCCCGCTTTTTCTGCCGGTCTGCGACTGACCGAATTGGGCTTTATGAAACAGATCGGCGCCGTCAATGATTTGAAAATACGCGCCGGATGGGGGAAAACCGGAAACCAATTGATTCCCAACGTATACAATGCCTATACCTTATACGCACCTGATCCGATAAACAATGCCTACGACATCAACGGTACCGGCTCAACCATTGTCGGTGGATTTGACCTGGTTCAGTTCGGAAACTCAAATGGAAAATGGGAAACCAATACTTCTACGAATATTGGTTTTGACGCCGCCCTCCTGGACAGCCGGCTGGAAGTGGTTTTCGACTGGTACAACCGCATCACCTCCGACATGCTTACACAGATAGCTCCTCCCCGCACCGCAGGAAGTGGAACGGTACCCTATACGAATATCGGTGAAATCCGCAACCGGGGGCTTGACCTGGGTATAAACTTCCGGGAGAATGTTGGAAACTTCAGGTACCTGATAGGAGTCAATTTTGCACATTATAAAAATGAGGTGCTGAAATTGAACAACGATCCCAATGCCACCGTCTTCGGTTTCGCGACACGCCTTCCGGCCATTTCCGCCACACGGGCCGGGCTGCCCATTGCCAGCTATTACGGCTATATCGTCGATGGCGTGATCAAAGACCAGGCTGAAGCTGACGCAGCCCCTAAATTCGGTACGTATACCAAGGAAGGGACCTTTAAGTTCAGGGATGTCAACGGCGACAACGTCATCACCGCCGCAGACAGAACCATTATCGGGGACCCGCATCCGGACTTTACTTACGGCATCAATGTCAACGTAGGGTATAAAGACCTGGACCTGACCCTTTTTGCCCAGGGTTCCCAGGGAAATGAAATCTTCAATTATGTTCGCTATTGGACTGATTTTAATACCTTTCAGGGAAACCGCTCCAAAGAATTATTGAATGATTCCTGGAAAAAATCCGGGGATATAGCCAAACTTCCAAGGCTGAATTCCGGGGACGCAACCAGCCAGCAGATCTCGACTTATTTTATTGAAGACGGTTCTTTTCTGCGATTGAGGAATGTGCAATTGACCTATTCTGTTCCCAATTCCCTTACGCGGAAAGCGGGTATCAGCAATGCCCAGGTATATATCCAGGGACAGAATTTAGTCACTCTGACCAAATATACCGGCCTTGACCCAGATATCAATTTGAGGACCTCCGGGACAGACAACCAGGATATCCATATGGGGATCGATGAAGGTGCATACCCGGTCGCCAAATCATTTATTTTCGGTGTCCGCCTTGGTTTTTAATTATTTAAACATTTAATTCAATTGAAATGAAAAAATATTTTCTTCTCCTGGTCTTCATCGGGATGTACTTTTCCTGTTCTGAAGATTTTTTCGATCTGAATCCGCAGGGCCGGGCCTCCTTGAACCAGCTCAGCAATAAGAGCGGGGTAAATGCCCTTCTGATCGGCGCGTATTCACTTCTCGATGGGGTTGGCGCCGGCAATACGGGACGCCAGTCCACCGTTTCCAATTATGTTTTTGGCGGGATCAGCAGTGACGATGCCGTCAAAGGCACGGATGCGGGGGATCAACCGGAACAATCCTTTATTGAGCAATACAACTGGATCGCCGACAACACCTATTTCCTTGGAAAATGGTGGCATTCCTATGACGGGGTAGCCAGATGCAACGATGTCATACAATTGGCCAACAGCGAAGCCGTCAAGGATATGACCCCGGCGGAAAAAACGCAGGCCATTGCAGAAGCCCGTTTTCTGAGAGGGCATTACCATTTTGAAGCAAAAAAAATGTGGAACAAGGTGCCTTATATAGATGAGACCATTTATGTGGCCACCGATGCCAACTCCACCAAAATCCCGAATTCGGAAGATATCTGGCCAAAGATTGAAGCCGATTTTGATTTTGCAGCCAAAAACCTGCCGCCGGTACAGGCGCAAAAAGGCAGGGCTACACAATGGGCGGCCAAAGCTTATCTCGCCAAAGCCTTATTGTTTCAGAAAAAATGGGCAGCAGCAAAAACCTTACTGGACGATATCGTTCTAAACTCCGGTAAAAAACTCATGACCAATTACCACGACAACTACAGAACGGCAACAAATAATAATGCCGAATCCATATTTGAAGTGCAGTTTTCTGTAAATGACGGAACAAATGGAGGTAATGGAAATGCAGGGGACAACCTGAACTGGCCATATTCGGCAACAGCGCCCGGCCGTGGATGCTGCGGGTTTTATCAGCCTTCCCACAATCTGGTCAATGCGTTCAAGACTGATGAAAAAGGCCTTCCTTTTATCGGCGCTGCGGCGGATGGCTCACTGGATACCTACAACAAGGTAGATTTGCCGAACGATCAAGGCATCAGTGCCGGCACAGCGTTTACCCTGGATAAATCCGTTCCCGTAGACCCGCGTCTCGACTGGACAGTTGGTCGACGGGGAGTCAACTTCCTGGACTGGGGACCCATGCCAGGCTCCACCTGGATCAGGGATCAGGCCTATGCGGGCCCTTTTACGGGTAAAAAATGGATGTATTATCTGGCCGAAGAGGGCAGCACTACCCACTCTACCAGCAGACGGAACGTGAACAATAATTACCGCCTGATCAAATTGTCCAGTGTCCTCCTTTGGCTGGCTGAATGCGAAGTGGAGCTTGGAAATTTATCGGCCGCCGAAAACCTGGTAAATCACATCCGTAACCGGGCTAAAAACGGGTCCAAACAGGACGGTACGGTAACCTATAAGGTCGAGCCCTATGAAGCAGGTACCTTTTCAGCTCAGGGTGCTGATTTTGCCAGAAATGCCGTTCGTATGGAACAGCGCCTTGAATTTGCCATGGAAGGCCATCGCTTTTTCGACCTCGTAAGGTGGGGCATTGCCGAAAAAGTATTGAACAAATATGCGGCTGAAGAAGCCGTACCCGGCACCGAACCCTCCGGCAGGAAGTTTAATAAACGCGGTTATATGGCCGGAAAAGTTTTTGGCGCCAAAAACAATTATTATCCTCTTCCCCAGGATGAGATATTAAACAGCCAGAAGGACGGCCAGCCAACCCTGACCCAGAATCCGGGGTATTAGTCGAACCCCACCTTGGGCCGAAGTTTCAAAAGGCCTAAAAAAAGAAAAGGGCTTTGCATCCGCGAAGCCCTTTTTAATTTTGTTATGAGCTGAAAGTCGGAAATACCTGCAATCCGACTTGCCGACTTGCCAACTAATTAACTAACCCACTAACCCCTTATCTTTGCATTCCTTATGGCCAAGCCGCTGCACAACCGTCAGAACCGGAAAGAACTCAAAGAAAAATACGCCTCCATACGGGAATCCAGAATCGTTTTGTCCTTTTACCGCTACGTATTCATCCGGCAACCCGAGACCTTCAGAAACGAATTGTACCAAAACCTGGACCGCCTGGACGTGAAGGGAAGGATCTATATCGCACAGGAAGGCATCAATGGACAAATTAGTCTTCCCGAAAAAAACCTGGAAGCCCTGCAATCCCTTTTTCAAAACCTGGAAGCCCTCCGCGACATCCGCCTGAACCTTGCCGTGGAGCACCAGGCGAGGTCCTTCTTTGCCCTGATCATCAAAGTGAAGCCGAAAATCGTGGCGGACGGCATTGAAGATCCTGCCTTTGACGTGACCCGCAGCGGCGTGCACCTGGATGCAGAAGCTTTCAACCGCCTGGCCCTTCGCCCGGAAAGCGTGATCGTCGATATGCGCAACCATTATGAAAGCGAGGTGGGCCATTTCCGCAATGCCCTCCTACCCCAGGTGGTCACCTTCAGGGAATCCCTGCCCATCGTGAAGGACCTGCTGGAAGACAAAAAAGACCAGCCGGTGATCATGTATTGCACCGGGGGGATCCGGTGTGAAAAAGCCAGCGCGTATCTGAAACATCACGGCTTTAAGCAAGTGTACCAGCTGGACGGAGGGATCATCAAATACAGCCACGATGCGGCCGCCAAAGGCCTTCCCAACCTTTTTTTGGGGAAAAATTTTGTTTTCGACGAACGGCTTGGGGAGCGGATCAGCGAGGAGGTCATCGCCCGCTGTCATCAATGCGGCAGTCCCTGCGACGACCATACCAATTGCGCCAACGATGCCTGCCACCTCCTTTTTATCCAATGCAAATCCTGCGCGGAAAAGCATAGGGGATGCTGTTCTGAAAAATGCTCGGACTTTATCCAATTAAGCCCGGAGGAACAAAAACAAGGTCGTCGTACCGAAGTGTTCAACGGGACCAAGTTCAGCAAGGGGAGGTATCACGGAGGTCAGAGGTTAGACGGAAGAGGTTAGAGGTCAGAGTTATGCTTAACAACTCACTTGCCAACTTGCCATCTTGCTAACTTACAAACTTGCTAACTTACAAACTAGCTAACTTGTTCCCATGAATACCATATCCTCCGTCTGTGTTTATTGCGCTTCGAGCAATCAGGTTGACAGCCGGTTTTTTGAAGCTGCTGAAAGATTGGGGGAGGCGCTTGCTTCCCAAAACATCACGCTGATCTACGGCGGCGGATCCACGGGATTGATGGGCAGGATCGCAGACCGGGTACTGGCCCGTGGCGGAAAAGTGATCGGCATTATTCCTGATTTTATGGAGAAGGTGGAATGGGCTCACCGGGGCATCACCGAATTGCATATCGTGGGGGACATGCATGAGCGCAAAAAAAGTTTTATGGACCGGGCGGATGCCCTGGTGGCCCTGCCGGGCGGCAGCGGCACCCTGGAGGAACTGATGGAAGCCATTTCCCTGAAGAGGCTGGGCCTTTACAATAAGCCCATCGTCATCCTCAACACCGTCGGTTTTTACGATCCTTTGCTTGCCCAGTTGCAGAGATGCATTGAGGAGCGGTTTATGAATCCGGATTCCGCGGAGATGTGGTCGGTGGTGGCCCATCCCGAAGAAGTGATCCCTGCGATACTCCGGGCCCCGTCCTGGCATACCAATGCGATAGAACGGGCCGCGCTCAAATAAGGCGTCTATGTATTACCTGGCCTCAAAGGGCTTATCCTTTCTGCTTCACCCATTCCACTGGGTCCTTGCCTTATTGCTCCTTTCTGTCCTGGTCAGACCGGCCCGGTTAAAAAAAAGCATGCGTATTTTTTCGCTGATCCTTTTTATGATCTTTGGAAACCGGGCAATGATCAACACGGTTTACCGGAGGATCGAAGCCAAACCCCTCCTTCAGGAATCGATCTCCCCCCCCTTTGAATACGCCGTCGTCCTGGGCGGGGGGTTTGCTGGCCTCCACAATGGGTTTCCGGACCGGATCCAGTTTAACGATCATGTCAACCGGTTGACGGAAGGCATGGAACTGATGGGTTCCGGAAAGGTCAGAAAACTGATTTTGAGCGGGGGCGAAGGCGGGCTCCAAAGGGACAAAGCAGCCGAGAGCCTCCTTTCCCAGGCCTTTTTAACCGAAATCAACTGGCCGGATTCCACCATCCTGACCGAATCTACAAGCAGGAACACCTTTGAAAACGCGAGGAATGTGAAACGAATGTTGGACTCCCTTTCGGCCCTGGCCCCCGCGATTGAAGGCCCCGGGACTAGAGCTCCTGTCCTCCTGATCACTTCAGCTCTTCATATGCCCCGGGCCGCGGCCTGTTTCCATCGACAGGGCATTCCATTCGTCCCCTATCCGGCCGATTACCAGCAATGGGAAAAAGTCTCTCTTCCTTTATATTTTTTCCCCCAGCTCCGGTGTTTTGATGAGTGGCAGGCCATTTTCAGGGAATGGGTGGGCACGGCCGTTTACCGACTGAAGGGATACATTGAATGAAATGAAAAAATTAAGGAATTAAGAATTAAATGGAAATACATCCCCGGACTATAGGAGATGCAAGACGCTCTACCAACTTGCTAACTTGCCAAACTTGCCAACTTACTAACTTGCTAACAGTTACGCCATCTCGATCTGGGCGGACTTCGAAGCTTTTTTCCTTTCTTCCTCTCCCAGGAATACCTTCCTCAGCCGGATGCTTTTCGGAGTGACTTCGATGCATTCGTCCGCTTCAATATATTCCATACATTCTTCCAGGGACATGTCGATCTTCGGGAAGATGCGCGCGGCCTCGTCAGAACCGGAAGCCCTTACGTTGCTTAATTTTTTAGGTTCACAGGCATTGACGACGAGATCACCGGGTTTGGTATGTTCGCCGATGATCTGCCCGGTATATACCTCATCGCCCGGTTCAATAAAAAAGGAACCCCGGTCCTGTAATTTATCTATGGAATAGGCCGTAGCCTGCCCTATGGATTTGGCAATCAACACCCCGTTTATTCTTCCGCTCATAGGCCCTTTCCAGGGTTTATACTCTGTAAACCGGTGGGACATGATGGCCTCGCCTGCGGTTTGCACCAGGATCCTGGAACGCAGTCCGATAAGCCCTCTCGACGGAATTTCAAATTCAAGGTGCTGGATGTCGTTTCGTGTCTCCATCACGTGCATTTCGCCCTTTTTTGAAGTCACCAGGTCGATCACCTTACCGCTGTATTCCTGCAAAACATCGACCACCAGCAGTTCAAAGGGCTCATACCTTTTGCCGTCAATCATTTTTACAATGACTTTGGGCTGTCCGACCGAGAGTTCATATCCTTCGCGTCTCATGGTTTCAATCAGGATTCCCAGATGCAAAATGCCGCGTCCATACACGAGCATGGTGTCCGCACTGCCCGATTCCTCCACCCGCAGGGCAAGGTTTTTTTCTGTTTCCTTGGCCAGCCTTTCTTTTAAATGCCTGGAGGTTACGTATTTGCCGTCCCGCCCGTAAAAAGGAGAGTTGTTGATGCTGAAAGTCATGTGCATGGTCGGTTCGTCCACCGTGATGGTGGGCAGGCCTTCCGGGTTTTCATAGTCGGCAATCGTGTCGCCGATATTGAAAGAATCCAGGCCCACGACCGCACAGATGTCGCCGGCAAATACCTCATTGGTTTTCTTTTTGCCCAGGCCTTCAAAAACAAAGAGGTCTTTGATCCTGGTCTTCACGGTCCCATTGGCCTGGACCAGGCTGACGGGCTGGTTTTCTTTGATGCTTCCACGGCTCACCTTGCCGATCCCGATTCTCCCGTGATAAGAGGAATAGTCGATGGAAGTCAGCTGCATTTGCAAATTTCCCTCTTCCACCACAGGGGCCGGCACATATTTCAAAATGCCTTCCATCAGCGGGGTGATGTCCTGGCTCGGGGTCAG
>Ga0116142_10000758_pt1 | contig 41357 bp, 33 predicted proteins | sample AD_UKC033_MetaG_FD_89785 | JGI IMG/M metagenome (GOLD analysis project Ga0116142, IMG submission 89785) | Active sludge microbial communities of municipal wastewater-treating anaerobic digesters from USA - AD_UKC033_MetaG | ecosystem: Engineered > Bioreactor > Anaerobic > Digestate | place: USA... | reverse complement strand
CCGGGTCCGCGGTGTACCCGAAGCGCATATACAGGGTCTGCGGCTCGATTGCGCGGATCTCCCCGCGCACCCGGCCGTCGTCGATCAGCAGCCTGTCCCCCTGCGCGATGCCGGTGTAGACGAGTTCGGTGGTGCGGCCGTCGTCCCAGCGGTAGCGGCTCGTCTGGCGATAGGCGATCGGCCCGTAGTCGGGACACTCGACCTTGATGCGAAACGCGTAGCTTTCCTGCACCGAGCGGTCCGCCGGATCGATGTGGGTGTAGTCGCCCTCCCAGATGCCGACATGCTGGCGCAGCAGGTCCATTGTTGCGTTTGCGCCGCTCATGCCGCGTCAGCCCGGGCCGGCTCGACGCTCTCCTGGCATTTGCCGTGCGGGCAGATCGCTTCCATGAAGTCGGCATCGACACTGAGGCGCTCGACGAGGAAGTCGACGAACGCGCGGACCTTGGGCGATTTGCCCTGGCCGCGCAGGAACACGGCGTTCATGTCGAGGGTCGGGCCTTCCCAGCCTGCGAGCACGCGCACCACGCGGCCCTGGGCGGCGTCCGGCTTCACCATCACGTCCGCACCGAGCATCAGGCCCTCGCCCGAGAGCAGCGCGCCGCGCAGCGCCGCGGGATCGTTGGAGACCAGTACCGGGTCGATGGGGAAGTCGGCCTTGTGCGCGCCATTGCTCAGGCGCCACACATAGTCGTTGCCGCTGTTGCGATGGTAGCTGCTCATCGCGAACGTGCGATGGTGCACCAGCTCATCGGGATGGTGCGGCTCGCCGTGCTGCGCGATGTACGTCGGGTTGGCGTAGACCTGCGTGCGAAACGAAATCAGGCGGCGCGCGACCAGGCTCGGGTCGTTCAGCCTGCCAATGCGCAGCGCGAGGTCGAATTCCTTGTCGATCAGGTCGAGGGATTCGTTCGTGAGCTCCATCTCGACGCGCACTTCCGGATAGCGCAGGTAGAACTCCCCGAGCAGCGGCGCGATCCAGGTGACGCCGAACGAAAAAGGCGCGGTGAGTCGCAGCCAGCCGCGCGGTCCGCTCTGCAACTGGCCGACCGCGCTCTCGGCTTCATCGAGCACGCGCGCGATGTGCTGGCTGTGCTCGAAGTAGACATTGCCGGCCTCGGTGAGGCCGAGCTTGCGGGTGGTCCGGTGCATCAACTGCGTGCCGAGGCGCGCCTCGAGGTCCTGGATCTTGCGGCTGACCGTGGTCTTGGGCAGTCGCAGCGCGCGCGCCGCGCCGATGAAGCTTCCGTGCTCGACCACCTTGACGAAGACCAGGGTGTCGTTGAGATCGCGTGACATGGCATCCTTCCTGAGTTCGATTATCGGCCCACCGACGGGACAATATTTTCCAAAAGTCGGGGCTAATCAAGCCCGTTCGTCGCGCCTATCCTGTCCGTGCAACGCAACCGGAAGTACGGCAATGGATATGGACATTCAACGGCAAACCCACAATCAAGCACTTGCACCGGGCGCTGGGGACCCGCCGGCGAACTATCCCGCCCATGGGAGTGAAAGTGCCACCCGTGGGACAATCCGGGGGGTGCTAGCGGGACACCTGCCATGGACCGGCGCTGCCCTGGTCCTTATCGCGCTCGTCGGCACGACCCTCGTGGCATTCGGGTCGGGTGCGAACCACGATGCGGGCATCGGGCACATGCGGCCGCCCGACGTGAGCGTCGCGACCGTGCTCACGCAGAGCGTGCAGCCCTGGGACGAGTTCACCGGTCGCATCACCGCCGTCGAGAGCGTGGAGCTGCGCGCGCGCGTCAGCGGCTACGTCGAACGCGTCGCCTATGAAGAGGGCCAGTTCGTCCGCAAGGGCGACCTGCTGTTCCTGATCGACCAGCGCAGCTACCGCGCGGAGTACGAGCGGGCGAGGGCCGAGCTGGCGCGCGCGCGCAGCGAGGCAGCGCTCGCGCGCAGCCAGGATGAGCGCACCCGGGCGCTCGTCGCGGCGCGCGCCGCATCGCAGGAGGAATCCGACGAGCGCAGGGCGGCGGCCGACCAGAGTCTCGCGGCGGTCCGGGCGGCCGAGGCGGCACTCGAGCGTGCCCGGCTCGATCTCGAGTTCACCGAGGTGCGCGCGCCGATCGACGGCCGCGCGGGACGCGCGCTGATCACTGCCGGCAACCTTGCGCAGGCCGACAGCACGCTGCTGACGACGGTGGTGTCGGTCGATCCGGTGTACGTGTACTTCGATGCCGACGAGCAGACCTACCTGCGCTACCAGGGACTCGCGCGCAGCGGCGAACGCGCGGCCTCCGGCAATGCCGTGCGTATCGGGCTGGCGACCGAGACGGGCTTCCCGCACGCCGGCACCGTCGATTTCATCGACAACCAGGTCGACGCGGGCACCGGCACGATACGAGTGCGCGCACTGGTGCCGAATCCCGGTCTGCTGCTGACGCCCGGGCTCTTCGCGCGCGTGCAGTTGCAGGGCGGCGAGGAGCGCGCCGCGCTGCTGATCGACGACAGGGCGGTGCTGACCGACCAGGACCGCAAGTACGTGTACGTGCTCGGGCCCGGCAACGCCGCGGTGCGCAAGGACGTCACACTCGGGCGGACGTCGGGTGACCTGCGGGTCGTCACGGCGGGTCTCGAGGCCGGCGACACGATCATCGTGAACGGCGTGCAGAAGGTGTTCTTCGAAGGCATGCCGGTGTCGCCGCAGCTCGTCGCGATGGGCGAGTCGTCCTCGGGCGCGGTGCGCGTCGCCGCGGGCTCGAACTGAGGGCGCGCGATGGACTTCTCCAGGTTCTTCATCGACCGGCCGATTTTCGCGGCCGTGCTGTCGATCGTGATCTTCGCTGCCGGGCTGATCGCACTGCCGGGACTGCCGGTGTCCGAGTATCCCGACGTGGTGCCGCCGACCGTGATCGTGCGCGCCGTCTACCCGGGCGCGAACCCGAAGGTCATCGCCGAGACCGTCGCGACGCCGCTCGAGGAGGCGATCAACGGCGTCGAGGACATGATGTACGTGAAATCGGTCGCGGGCAGCGACGGCGTGCTGCTCACGACCGTGACCTTCCGTCCCGGCACCGACCCGGACGATGCGCAGGTGGCGGTGCAGAACCGCGTGAGCCAGGCGCTTGCGCGCCTGCCCGAGGACGTGCGCCGCCAGGGCGTCGTGACGCAGAAGCAGTCGCCGACCCTCACGATGGTGGTGCACCTCACCTCGCCCGATCGGACCTACGACTCTCTCTACCTGCGCAACTACGCGACGCTCAAGGTGAGGGACGAACTCGCGCGCCTGCCGGGCGTCGGCAATGCGCAGATGTGGGGTTCGGGCGACTATGCGATGCGCATCTGGCTCGACCCGGACAAGGTTGCCGCGCGCGGCCTGACCGCCGACGACGTGGTGCGCGCGGTGCGCGAGCAGAACGTGCAGGTCTCGGCCGGTCAGCTCGGCGCGGAGCCCGCCCCGAACGGCAGCGACTTCCTCGTGTCGATCAACGCGCAGGGCCGCCTGCAGACCGAGGAGGAGTTCGGTCGCATCGTCGTGAAAAGCGGCGCGGACGGCGAACTCGTGCGTCTCGCCGATGTCGCGCGCCTCGAGCTCGGCGCCGGCGACTACACGCTGCGCTCGCAGCTCGACAATCAGGATGCCGTCGCGATCGGCATTTTCGAGGCGCCGGGTGCCAATGCGATCGCGGTATCCGATGCCGTGCGCGCGCGCATGGCGGACCTTGCGAAGCGCTTCCCGCCGGGCGTGGCCTACAGCGTCGTCTACGACCCCACCGTGTTCGTGCGCGACTCGATCAAGGCGGTCATCGCCACGCTGCTCGAGGCGGTGGTGCTGGTCGTGCTCGTCGTGATCCTCTTCCTGCAGACCTGGCGCGCCTCGATCATTCCGCTGATCAGTGTGCCGGTGTCGATCGTGGGCACGTTCGCCGCGCTGCACCTGCTCGGCTTTTCGGTGAATACCCTGACGCTCTTCGGCCTCGTGCTCGCCATCGGCATCGTCGTCGATGACGCGATCGTCGTGGTCGAGAACGTCGAGCGCAACATCGCGGAAGGCAAGACCCCGCTCGCCGCGGCCCACCAGGCGATGCGCGAAGTGTCGGGCCCGATCATCGCGATCGCGCTCGTGCTGTGCGCGGTATTCGTGCCGATGTCGTTCCTGGAAGGTGTCACCGGCCAGTTCTATCGCCAGTTCGCCGTCACGATCGCGATCTCCACCGTGATCTCGGCGGTGAACTCGCTGACGCTCTCGCCCGCGCTCGCGGCGAAGCTGCTGCGCGCGCACGATGCGCCGAAAGATGCGCCCACCCGGCTGATCGACCGCCTGCTCGGCGGCGTGTTCCGGCCGTTCAACCGCTTCTTCGGGACGAGTGCCGCCCGCTACCAGGCCGCGGTGGCGCACAGCCTGCATCGGCGCGGCGCGGTCTTCGCGGTCTACGCCGTGCTGCTCGTCGCCGCCTGGGGAATGCTGCAGGCGGTGCCCGGCGGCTTCATCCCGACGCAGGACAAGCTGTACCTGATGGGTGGCGTCAAGCTCCCCGAAGGCGCCTCGATCGAGCGCACCGACGCCGTCATCCGCCGCATGAGCGAGATCGCGCTCGGGACCGAGGGGGTCGCGAGCGCAGTGGCCTTCCCGGGACTGAACGCGCTGCAGTTCACCAACACGCCCAACACCGGCGTCGTGTTCTTCGGCCTCGAGCCCTTCGGTGAACGCACGCGCAGCGCGGCCGAGATCAATGCCGAGATCAACGCGAAGATCGCCGGCATCCAGGAAGCGTTCGCTTTCTCGCTGATGCCGCCGCCGATCCTCGGCATCGGCGCGGGCTCCGGCTACTCGCTGTTCATCCAGGATCGCGCCGGGCTCGGTTACGGCGCGCTGCAGGAGGCGGTGTCGCGATTCTCCGGCGCCGTGGCGCGGACGCCCGGCATGGGCTTCCCGATCAGCACCTACCAGGCGAACGTGCCGCAGCTCGATGCGCAGGTCGATCGCGTGAAGGCGAAAGCGCAGGGCGTGCCGCTGACCGAACTGTTCGACACCATGCAGACCTATCTCGGTTCGACCTATGTCAACGACTTCAACCGCTTCGGGCGTACCTGGCAGGTGATTGCGCAGGCCGATGCGTCGTTCCGCGACGAACCGTCCGATATCGCCAGGCTGCGCACGCGCAACCTCGCCGGTGAGATGGTGCCGATAGGCAGTGTCGTCACGCTGGGCGAGACCTACGGCCCCGATCCCGTGATGCGCTACAACGGCTACCCGGCCGCCGACCTGCTGGGCGAGGCCGACCCGCGCCTCATGTCTTCGAACGAGGCGATGGCCGCCATCGCGCAGATCGCGCCGCAAGTGCTCCCCGAGGGCATGACGATGGAGTGGACCGACCTCAGCTACCAGCAGGCGACGCAAGGCAACGCTGCGCTGGTCGTGTTCCCGCTCGCGGTGCTGCTCGTATTCCTGGTGCTGGCGGCGCTCTACGAGAGCTGGACGCTGCCGCTCGCCGTGATCCTGATCGTGCCGATGACGTTGCTCGCGGCCCTCACCGGCGTGTGGCTCACCGGCGGCGACAACAATGTCTTCGTGCAGGTGGGCCTCGTCGTGCTGATGGGACTCGCGTGCAAGAACGCGATCCTGATCGTCGAGTTCGCGCGCGAGCTGGAGCTCGCGGGCCGCGGCGTCGTCGAGGCGGCGCTCGAAGCCTGCCGGCTGCGGCTGCGGCCGATCGTGATGACCTCGATCGCATTCATCGCCGGCACGGTGCCGCTCGTGCTCGCGCACGGCGCCGGCAGCGAGGTGCGCACCGTGACGGGAATCACCGTATTCGCGGGCATGCTCGGCGTAACGCTGTTCGGCCTCTTCCTCACGCCCGTGTTCTACGTGGCGCTGCGCCGGCTCGCTGCGCCGCGACTGGAGCTGGCTCATGCGTAGACACCGATTGATGCTGGTGCTGACGATGGCGATGGCGCTCACCGGCTGCGCCGTGGGACCAGACTACGTGCGCCCGGATCTGCCCGTGCCGGGGAGTTTTACCGTCGCGCCGGCTGCCGCACCGGACAGTGCGGGTGAAGTGGTGCTCGCGCCCGCCGTGGACCCTGAATTCTGGCGCGGGCTCGGCGATCCGCTGCTCTCGCAGCTGGTCGACGCCGCGCTCGAGTCGAACCACGACCTGCGCATCGCACTCGCGAACTACGATCGCGCCAACGCGCTGCTGCGCGGCGCGCGCTTCGACCGTTACCCGACCGTGACGGCGGGCGGCTCGGCAGCCAGCGAGCGCGCGACTGCCGACGCGGCGCCGGGTGCCTCGCGTGAGGAGCGGGACCTCGACCGCTACGGTGCCGACATCCGCGCCGGCTGGGAACTCGACCTCTTCGGGCGGGTGCGTCGCTCGGTCGAGGCGCAGCGGGCCGAACGCGACGCGGCCGCCAGCGACCTCGCCGCCCTGCAGATCGTCATCGTGGGCGAGGTCGCGCGCAGCTACATGGAACTGCGCGGGCTGCAAGAGCGGCTGCGCGTCGCCCGCGCGAATGCAGTGAATCAGCGCGACACACTCGAACTCGTCGAGGCACGCGTCGGCGCGGGTCGCGACACCGACTTCGACCGCTCACGCGCCCGCGCGCAGCTCGAAACGACTCTCGCGCGCGTGCCGGCGCTCGAATCGGCGGTGGCGGTCACCCTGCACCGGCTCGCCGTGCTCACCGGCCGGCCTCCCGCGGCGCTCACCGCGCAGCTCGCGAGCGCCGCGCCGCTGCCGGCACTGCCCGCGTCCGTCGATGCGGGCACGCCCGGCGAACTGCTGCGTCGCCGGCCCGACGTCATCGCGGCGGAGGCTCGCCTGCACGCCGCGACCGCGCGCGTCGGCATCGCCACGGCCGACCTGTTCCCGCGCTTCACGCTCGCCGGACTGATCGGCACGCAGGCCATCGACACGGACGCGCTCTTCGAGCGCGATTCCGAGGTGCGATTCGCCGCGCTGGGCGTGGACTGGTCGTTCCTCGATGTCGGGCGCGTGCGCGCACGCATCGCGGCGGCCGACGCCGACGCCGCGGCGGCACTCGCGGGCTACGAGCAAGCCGTGCTGCTCGCGCTCGAAGACACGGAGAACGCACTGGTGCGTCTCGCCAAGGCGCGCCTCGAGGACCGGCATCTCGAGAGCGCCGCGCTCGACAGCGCGACGGCGGCGCGGCTCGCGCGGCTGCGCTTCGAGGCGGGCGCGGTGGACCTGCTCGATGTGCTCGATGCCGAGCGCACGCAACTGCTGGCGCAGGATGCGTTCGCCGACGCGCGCACGCGCAGCGCCACCGCTGCGGTGGGGCTCTACCGCGCGCTCGCCGGCGGCTACGGCAGATAGCCCGGGCCGCCCGGCGGGTTTGCCCGGCCCGCGCGGGGCCCTATAGAATCAGGTTCCCGCGCGGGTGTAGTTCAATGGTAGAACTGCAGCTTCCCAAGCTGCTAACGTGGGTTCGATTCCCATCACCCGCTCCATCCCAACTCGCCCGCCGCGACGATGCGCGCGTGTTCTAGGTCCCCGTGCTCAGCCCTCGCGCGGAAGCACCGTGCGCACCCGGGCGATGAACTGGTGGAACTCGGTCATGAAGCCGCGCAGGAATTTCTCCGTGCCGCTGTCGGTGACTTCGAACTTGTCGTTGATCAGGCCCGGCGTGAACCGGATGTAGGCCTCCGGCGCGTTCATCTGCGGTGAATTGCAGAAGCTCAGTACGCTGCGCAGCTGCTGCTGCGCCACGGCCGTGCCGATCGCGCCGGTGGAGGCGCCGATGACGCCCGAAGGCAGGCGCGCGAAGGAGTTGGTGCCCCACGGCCGGCTCGCCCAGTCGATGGCGTTCTTCAGTCCGCCGGGAATGGAGCGGTTGTATTCGGGGGTCACGAACAGGATGGCGTCCGATTCGCTGATCGCCTTCTTGAAGCGGGTGGCCACTTCCGGGAAATCCGCGTCGTAGTCGTAGCTGTAGAGCGGCAGTTCATTGAAGGTGATCTCGTGGAAGCGCAGTTCCTTCGGCGCCAGCTTGACGAGCGCATTGGCGAGCTGGCGGTTGATGGAGCCCTTGGCGAGGCTGCCGATCAGGTATCCCACGGTGTAAGTGCTCATGGCGGTTCGAGCTCCGGTCGGGTGGGCAGGTGTGTCAGTCTAGCCCCCGTCATGCATTGCAGTGGTGATTCGGGTATGTTCGCGGCTGCTCCGCCGCCACACTCGCAGGACTCGTCATGACCACCACGAAGCTGCTGAACCTGGGCGCCATCGTCGCGCTGCTTGCCGCCTGCGGCGGATCGGGAAACGAGGCCGCCGCGGATGCCGTGCCGGCCGCGACCGGCAACGCGCCCGCAGCAATGTCCTTCGATGGGTTCGTTGCTACGCCGGTCGCCCGCTTCGACAAGCCCTGGGCGATGACTTTCCTGCCCGACGGCCGCCTGCTCGTGACCGAGATGGCGGGTGTGCTGAAGCTCTACGATGTTGCCGGCAACCGCACCGGCATCGTGAGCGGCGTGCCGGCCGTGTTCCACAAGAACCAGGGCGGCTTCTCTGATGTGGTGCTGCATCCGCAGTACTCCACGAACCAACTCGTCTACATCAGTTACTCGGAAGCCGGTGACGGCGGCGCCGGCGCCGCCGTGGCGCGTGCGCGGCTGGTGCTCGATGCCGCGGGCGGCGGTGCCCTCGAAGGTCTCGAGGTGATCTGGCGCCAGGTGCCGAAGAAGAGCGGTGCCGGGCACTTCGGCCAGCGCATCGCCTTCGACCGAGACGGCATGCTGTGGATAAGCTCGAGCGAGCGCCAGGAGTTCGACCCGGCGCAGGACCTCGACACCAATCTCGGCAAAATCGTGCGTCTCAACGACGACGGCAGCGTGCCCGACGGCAATCCGTTCGCGGATCGCGGCGGCGTGAGCGCCCAGATCTGGACGCTGGGCCATCGCAATATCCTCGGGCTCGCCTTCGATGCGCAGGGACAGCTGTGGGCCCACGAGATGGGGCCGAAGGGCGGCGACGAATTGAATCGCATCGAGCGCGGCGCCAATTACGGATATCCGATCGTCTCGAACGGCGATCATTACGACGGCAGGGTGATCCCCGACCACGACACGCGCCCGGAATTCCGCGCGCCGGTGGTCAGCTGGACTCCGGTGATCGCGCCGGCGGGCTTCGTGTTCTACGACGGTGACCTGTTCCCCGAATGGAAGGGCAGCGCGTTCATCGGCGGCCTGGTGTCGATGTCGCTGGTGCGCATTGCGTTCGACGGCGACAGCGCGCGCGAGGCTGAGCGCTTCAACATGCAGCGTCGCATCCGCGAAGTGGAGCAGGCCCCGGACGGCGCGCTCTGGCTGCTGGAAGACGGCAACCGCAACGGCCAGGGCTGGCTGCTGAAGCTCACGCCGCGCTGAGCGTCACGGCCGCAACGGGCGGCCGGCCACATAGGCCCAGCCGAGCTGGAAGCCGATGTCGGGCGTGTTGTTGAAGTTCTGCAGGTTCTCGGTCGCCGCAAACGTGAACAGATGCGCCCCGCGCCGGTGGTGCACGCCGAGGCTGATCTGGAACTTGGTCGCGGTGAGCTCGTCGAGATCGGTGTCGGCGCGCGTGTACACGCTCGGGCTGGCGTAGCCCTGGATGATCGCATTGGTGCGCGCGGAGAGCTTCAGCTCGTAGCCGAGCACGAGCGTGGGGATCACCTGGGCATCCGAAGGCATGAAGCCCCCGGTGCCGGCGTAATACACGCCCGAGAGGTTTGCGTAGAAGGCCTGGCGCTGCCAGTAGCGCTGCAACGTGGCCTGCACGCCGAAGTCGACGCGTCCGCTCGAGAGCATTTCGCGCCGGCCGGCCACCGGAATCTTGGCGGCGCCCTCGAGTACCAGCTTCCAGTTCTCCGGCATCGCGATGCCGGAGTAGCGCACGCCGAGCGTCGGATCGAGCAGTCCGCCGCTCGTCGGCGCTTCGTACGCCGCGTACTGCGACGATTTGAGGTCGAGCAGGATATTGACGTCGTTGCGGTTGGCGGCGGGACGCCCGAAGTTGCTGAAGGCGAACGCGTCGTGAAACCGCTCGATCATGCCGTCGAGGAAGCCGCCCTGGTAGGTCGCACCGCTCAGGATCAGATAAGCGCTCCAGGCGTGTGAAAGCTGGTAATAGAGCGTCATGTCGAACTGGGCGAGTTCCAGATCGATCAGGAAGTTCTCCCCGGGCAGGTCGCGGATCGCCTGGAACTCGGCAGGGCCGAGCTGGCGCCGGCCCGGCAGCCTGCCGAGGTACTTCTCGGTCTCGCGGCTCAGCGCCCAGGTGTTCTGGTAGGCGACTTCGGTCGCGACGGCCCAGGCGCCCGGTTCGCCGAACCCGCCCAGCACCGGGCGCATGTCGAGCCGCAGGAAGCCGAACGGGGTCAGGTCGCGCGCGCGCAGTGGGCCGTAGAAGCCGGTGTCGTCGGCCGCCATGGCGGTGGTCTGCGCCAGGGCTGCGACGACGGTGAGCGCAATCCATCGGGTCATGTATCGCTCGGGTGAGGGTGGGAGACCATGCTTGGTTGCCATGCCGCCCCGGTCAAGTGGCCAGCGTGCGGGTGGCGTATCCAGCGAGGAAATCGACGAAGGAGCGCACCTTGGCCGACAGGTGCCGCCGGCTCGGGTAGACGGCCGACACCGGCGAGCGCGCGAGCGCGTAGTCGGCGAGTACGCGCACGAGCGCGCCGGTCTGCAGTTCCGGGGCCACGATGAAATCCGGTTCGATCACCACGCCGAGCCCTGAAGCGGCCAACGCGGCGAGCACGCGGCCGCTGTTGGCGCGATGCCGTGTCGCCACGCGCAGCTCGTGGCGCGTGCCCTGTGCCGATTCGAAGCGCCACACGTTCGGCAGCGGCATCAGCGTGTAGGTGAGGATGGCGTGCGCGCCGAGCTCTTCCGGCGTGCGTGGCGTGCCGTGCCGCTCGAGATAGGCAGGCGAGGCGCAGCACAGCGGATAAGTCCAGCCGATACGGCGCGAGACGAGTCCCTGATGCGCGATCGCACCGATCCGGATCGCGAGATCGAAGCCTTCCTCGACGAGGTCCACCTGTCGGTCCGAGAGGTCGAGGTCGAACACCAGTTGCGGATGCAGGGCCGCGAATTCGCTGATCGCGGGCGCGAGGAAGCGTTCGCCGAAGGTCACTCCGCAGCTGAGTCGCAAGCTGCCGCTCGGCAGTACCGCGCTCGCCCGCACCGAGCTTTCGGCTTCCTCGAGGTCGAGCAGCAACGGCACGCTGCGCTCGTAGAACGATTGGCCGGCTTCGGTGAGCGACAGACGCCGCGTCGTGCGATTGATCAGCCGTGCATCGAGATGCGCTTCGAGTTCGGCCACGAGCCGCGAGACGGCGGAGGTCGATGTGCCGAGCCGTTCGGCCGCGCGCGCGAAGCCGCCGAACTCGACGACTTTCGCGAAGGCCTCGATGGCCCTGAATCGATCCATCCCCAGATTATTGCAGATTCAGCAACAATATTTCCCAATTGTGGGTCTTTATCCCGCGATACTGCTCTACCACTATGGCGGCACGTCACTATTCAACGCGAGGTACTCGTCCATGAAGCTTTACTACACGCCTGGCGCCTGCTCGCAGGCCCCCCACATCGCCGCCAGGGAACTCGACCTGCCCATCGATACCGTGAAGGTGGATCTCGCCACCCACAAGCTCGCCGACGGCACCGATTTCTACACGATCAATCCCAAGGGCTACATACCGCTGCTGGCACTCGACGACGGCACCACGATTTCGGAAGCCAACGTGATCCTGCAGTACTTCGCCGATCAGAAGCCCGGCACGCTCGCGCCCGTGTTCGGTACGCTCGAGCGCTGGAAACTGATGGAATTGCTGTCGTTCATCGCCAGCGAAGTGCACAAGGGCTACGCCGTGCTGTGGAATCCGCAGACGCCTGCCGAAGTGCGCAAAGCCGCGATCGACAGACTGGGCACGCGCTTCGACCTGCTGGCGAAGACTCTCGCGACACAGCCGTACCTCACCGGCGGCAGTTTCACGATCGCGGACGCCTACCTGTTCGTGCTGCTCAACTGGACGAAGATCCACAAGATCGACCTGACGCCGTGGCCGGCGTTGCAGGCGTTCCAGGCGCGGGTGGCTGCACGGCCCGCCGTGCAGGCGACGCTCAAGGCCGAGGGCCTTCTGAAGTAGGCGATGACGACGCGACTGCCGACCCTGTTTCTCTCACATGGCTCGCCGATGCATGCCCTCGATGCCGGCGGGGCAGGTCCGGCGTGGGAGGCGCTCGCCGCCTCCCTGCCCCGACCGCGCGCCATCCTGATCGCGTCGGCGCATTGGGAGACCACGCTGCCGATGCTCACGGGCGGCGAGCGGCTCGAGACGCTCCACGACTTCAGCGGCTTCCCACCCGAACTCTATCGCGTGCGTTACGACGTGCCGGGCGCGCCGGAGCTGGCGGCGCGCGCCGGGCAGCTGCTGAAGGACGCCGGCTACACGCCGGCGATCAACGCCTGCCGTGGCATCGACCACGGGGCGTGGGTGCCGCTGAAGTGGATGTACCCGGCGCGTGATGTTCCCGTGGTGCAGCTCTCGGTGCAGACTGCGCTCGGCGCCGCGCATCACCTGGGGCTGGGCGAGGCGCTCGCCCCGCTGCGCGACGAGGGCGTACTCGTGATCGGCTCGGGACACGTGACGCACAATCTGCGCGACTGGGCGGCGCATCGCGGTGATCGGCAGCCCGCCGACTATGTCGTGCAGTTCCCGGCGTGGCTCAATGAGCGGCTGCTGCGCCGCGAACGCGACGAACTCCTTGCCTGGCAGGAACGCGCGCCGTCGGCGGCGCGGGCGCATCCGACCGACGAGCATTTCCTGCCGATCTTCATTGCGCTCGGCGCCGCGGGCGCCGACGCCGCGCCGACGCGCTTTTACACCGCGATCGACGCCGGCGTGCTGTCGATGGACGCCTACCGCTTCGACTGAGGCGTCAGCGCTGCAGGCCGCCGGTCAGCACGATGCGCATCGCGGCTTCCACCGAAAGGTCGGTGGGCTCGACCTGGCTGCGCGGCAGGTACACCGTGTAGCCGCCGATCTGGTAACTCATCGGCAGGTAGACCGCGACGAGATCGCCGTCGGTGTCGATCCCCGGCAACGCGGCATGCTCCTGCGTCACGAAGCCCATCACGCGGCCCGGACCGAACTTCACCATCACCACGCGTTCGAGCTCGCTCTTGCGCCCGCTCGTGTCGACCAGCTTGGTGACATCGCGCAGCGCGCCATACACGGTCTTTACGACCGGCACGCGCATCACGAGGTTCTCGACGACCTTCATGCCGCGGCGAATCACATAGGCGTTGACCAGCAGCCCGACGATGAGCAGCACGATGAAGCCGGCCACGAGGCCCATGCCCGGGATGTAATCGGCGGGCGGAACGAACCAGTGGATCGGCCCCGACAGCAGCTTCTCGGTCGTGATGCCGAGCCAGTAGATCAGGTAGATGGTCAGTCCGATCGGCAGGATCGCGACGAGACCTTTGAGCAGGATGCGACCGAGCTGACTCAATGGGTGGCTCCCGGTAAGGGGAGCGTGATTCTAGTCGATCGCCGCCGCGCAGCGGGCGGGCGATCGACCCCGGGGCGGGCCCTCAGCTTCCGGTGACGACCTTGCCGTCCTTGACCGGCAGGCGCGAACCGGGGTCGTGATCCATCTTCACCGTGTGCTCCGCATCACCCAGGCGGTAGCGTACGTTGAACTCACCGGTCGGCACCTGCTTCGCATCGAACACGGTCTCGCAGCGGGTCACCGTGACCTGCTCGGTGTTGCCTTCCTGGATGCGCTCCTGGACCTTGTTGCCGGCATAGCCGCCGGCCGCGGCACCCGCGACGGTCGCCGCGTCGCGTCCCGAGCCGCTGCCGATCTGGCTGCCGAGCACGCCGCCGACCACCGCACCGACGACCGATCCGGTCACCTGGTGCTTGTCCTTGACAGGCTTCTGCTGGGTCACGACTTCGTCGCGGCAGACCTCGCGTGGCGTACGTTCGGTACGCTGGATCTCTTCCACGGAGAGAACTTCGGCGTAGCGGTCGTTCGACATCACGCGGTAACCCGCGAGCGCGGCAACGCCGGTGACCAGGACCGCGCCGGCGACGGCGCCAATCATCGTTTGTCTGTTCATGCGGCGAATCCTAGCCGGGCGGGCCGGTGCGGCTGCAGGCTCAGATCACGTTTGCGTGTGCGAATCGTCCTACATGCGCGCAGGAGCGCGAGCCGCCTCGGGTGCGGCGATGATGGCCTCCGGAACGAGGCGCATCCAGATACGCTCGGTCTGCTGTGCCGGGGTGCCGGCCGCACGCAGGGTGGCGAGCGCAGCATCGTCAGTCATCGCGCCGGATGAGCGCAGGACGGCGAGCGCGCCAGTGAGCCGCCCGAACCAGACGCTGCGTCCGAGCGGCGACATCGCGCGCGCATCAGCGTCCGCGCGCTGCTCCTCGAGCGCCGCGAGCGCGCGTTCCGACAATCCCCAGCTTGCCGCGACGGCGCGCGCCGCGCGCGCGGCATGCCGGTCGATCATGGCCGCGATCAGCGCCGGCGGCGGTGTCGCCTGCGTCGGCCCCGCGTAGCGGTCGAAGGCCATGCGATACACCATGATGCCGCCGAGTCCCATCAGCAGTGCGAGCAGCTGTGCGGCGAACGGATCGCTGCCGTCGACGATCGCCGCGTATGACTCGGCGGCAACGCCCGATCTGAACGCATGGTCCCAGGTCGTGTCGGGAAAGCGCGCGTGTCCGCCCTGTGCGCGAAACACCGGTTGCAGGACCGCCGCCGCGACCAGTCGGCGGATGCCTTCGGTGCCGAGCACGGCGACCGCGCGGTCGATGCTCTCGATCGGCTTGCGCGACATGCGGTAGTACGGGCTGTTCGCGAGACGCAGCAGGTCGGCGGCCAGTGCCGGGTCGCGCGCGATGATGCCGGCGAGCTCGCGCCGCGAAGTCTCGGTGTCGTTCACGGCGCGCACCAGCTGTGGCAGCAGCATCGGCCGGCGCGGCATGTAGCGGTCCTGCGCCGCGCAGGCCTCGATCCCCTCGGCAAACCACGCCGCCGCCTCTTCGTGGCCGGCGGGGACCTGTGGTTCGAGCTGCGGCGCCGACAGCGCCAGCCGGTGCAGCGCCACCCAGGCGTCGCCGGGGGCAGGGGCGCCCGGCGCGGTCGCCACGCGTGCCGCCGCGGGCGGCGCCGAACTGGCAGGCGCGGCGGGCAGGGTCCGCGCGGCGCGCGAGCGTCGCCAGAGCGCTGCCGCGGCAATCAATGCCGCGGCAGCGAGCAGTGCGGCGACGATCAGCGGCACGTAGCGGGACAAGCGGATTCTAGGCGGGCTTGGCGATGCCGATGAACGCCGCCGCGAGCAGCCCGACCCAGATCGCGAGTACATAGGGCCGGCAGGCGCGCAGTCCTTCCGACATGTTGCGATCGCTCTCCTCGGTCGCACCGCTCGTGAGCAGCTGCTTGTACCCCTCGACGAACCGCGGCAGCTTCAGCCGGATCATGAGGCCGCAGAAGATCAGGAACGCGAAGATGAGCAGCTTCGCGGCGAGCCACGGATAGGGACGGATGCGCCCGTCGCCGTATGCATAGCCGACCGACGCGATCAGCGCCACGATCATGAAGCAGCGGAAGTAGAAGTCGAACTGCGTGAGCCGCTTGCCGAGCGCCTGGCCCTGGTAGTGGTGCACGGCCCAGACGAGCAGCACCCACAGCGGACCGAGCAGCAGGATCAGCGGCAGTTGTCCCGGCAGGTGCGGCACGTCGATGTACCAGGCGAGCAGCCCGCCGACCGACAGCATGAGTGCGAGGCAGTAGCGCGGCAGCATGTCGAGTTCGGCGAAGATCTTGAATGCGGTGAGGCGCGCGTCCCGCGACAGTTTCGGGTTGACGACGAAGCCGCTCGAGTAGAACACGCCGGCGTCGCCGCCCAGCCAGTACACGAACAGAAGGATGTGTGCGAACTTGACGACCAGATACCCCAGAGACTCTTCGAACATGCCTTGACTCCTGCCGGGCCGCGACTGCCGCCCAGTGAGCCGCGATGTTATCCCGGCGCAGGCAAAGTGCGAACTGCATCACATCCGCCGGGGGCCAATGGCGCCGATCGATAATTCCGTCAAACGGCGGTGCGTGCCGATCGGACAGAATCCTCAAATGAGCACGCCGCTGCATGCCGCCATCCCCGGCGACCTCGCTCCGGGACTGTTCCGGGACATGGCCGAACAGTGGCCGGGCGGCGTGATTGTCGTGAATCGCGACGGCGTCATTCGCTGGTTGAACGCAGCGGCCCACGACTGGGCGCCGGCGGGCGCCGGTGCGCTGGTCGGCGCCTGCATCGACAGCATGCGCCTGCCGTGGCTGCAGGATCACCACGACCTGGCGATGGTGCTCGGCGGCGGTTCGCAGCAGCTCGCGCCGCGCGCGGTCATCGATCGGCACGGTCGCGAGCGCTACTGCGGTTTGCGGCTCATGCCGCTGCGTCGCGGCCAGGCGATATGTGGGGCGATGCTGTTCGTCGAAGAAGGTGTCGCGGTGGACGGCTCGACCGTGGTGCAGGCGCCGTCGATTTCCGATACCGCCCGGGCCATTGCCCTGAGCGCATCGCAGGTCGGTGCCTGGCACTGCAACCTGCAGAGCGGCGAGGGCGGAGTCGACGCCGCGTGGTGCGCGGCGCTCCAGCTCGACCCGTGCACCGGGCCCGGGCATCTCGCACGCTGGGCGAAGCATGTCCATCCGGACGACCTCGCCGCGTATCGGGAGGGCTGGGACGAATTCGCACAGGGCGCCAGCGACTCCTTCGAAGCGGAGTTCCGCGCGCTCACCGACGACTCGCGCTGGATGTGGCTGCTGCAGCGCGGGCAGGTGGTCGAGCACGACGAGGACGGCCGGCCGCTGCGCGCCGCCGGCATCTGCATCGAGATCGACGCGCGCAAGCGCGCCGAGGTCGCGCTGCAGGAGAAGGAGTCGCGTCTCGCCACCGCGTTGTGGGGCGCGCGTGCCGCCTTCTGGCAATGGAACATCACGAGCGACGTGTCTGCGCGCAGCGCCATGTGGTTTGCGATGACCGGCTACCAGCGCGAGGAATGGGAACGCGAGACGCGACCCTGGCACTCGCGCCTGCATCCCGACGATGCCGAGCGCGTCGAGCGCACGGTGCGCGACCATTTCGAGGGGCGCACCCAGTCGCTCGAGATCGAATACCGGATCCGCGTCGCCTCCGGCGAGTACCGCTGGGTGCAGGATCGCGGTCGCGTCACCGAATGGGACTTCCAGGGCAACCCGACCATTGCGATCGGCGTATCGCTCGATATCGAATCGCAGAAGCAGGCCGAGCTCGAGCTGCGCGCCAGCGAGGCGCGCCTCGAAACCGCGGTCTGGGGTGCCAAGATCGGCCTGTGGGAGTTCGACTTCGAAACGAGTCATGCGCGCTGGTACAACGACTGGTGCGACCAGGTGGACTTTGATGCCTGCGAGGGCGCCGATCACCAGTCGCGCTGGGAGGCGAATATCCACCCCGACGACCGCGCCGAGGTGGACCGCAGCTTCGACGAACACCTGGCCGGGCGCATCGGGCACTACGACGCCGAGTACCGCGTGCGCACCCGAAGTGGCGAGTGGCGCTGGATCTTCGAGCGCGGGCGGGTCACGGCACGCGCGCCCGACGGTGCGCCACTGCGCATGGTCGGCGTGTGCATGGACATCGAGGAGCGCATGGTCGCGGCGCGCGACGCGCGCGAGGTGCGCGAGCGCCTCGAGCGTGCGATCGACGTGGCGCGCATCGGCATCTGGAGCTGGGATGTCGTCGACGGCGTGTTCCACTGCAACGAGCTTTACGCCGACTACGCCTGCGGCGGCAAGGTCCCGCGCGATGCCGCCGAGCGCCAGCGCGTGCGCGTGGCGCACCTGCATCCGGATGACCTCGGGGAGATCCGTGCACTCGAGGAGTCGGTGCACAGCGGCCGGCAGGACGAATTCGAATGCCGCCACCGGGTACGCCACGCCCAGGGCGACTGGCGCTGGGTACTGCAGCGCGGACGCGTGACCGCGCGTTCCGCTGACGGCACTCCGGCCCACATGGCCGGCTTCCTGGTCGATGTGAGCGACAGTTACGAAGAGGTGATGACGCGCGAGAAGGCGGTCGCGAAGCTGCAGACCCTGGCCGAGCACACGCCCGATTACCTGCTGCTGGTCGATCGCGACCTGCGCGTGCAGATCGCCAACCGCGGCTGGGGCGCGTACAGCACGGCCGACATCGTAGGGCGCAGCGTGCTCGATTTCGTGCCGGAGGCAAACCGGCAGGTGCTCACCGCGCTGTATACGACTGTGCTTGCCACCGGCATCTCGGACGAGCGCACCGTCGGGCAGCCGCGGGCCGATGGCAGCGGCATGCGACTGTTCGTGCATCGCGCCTCGCCGGTGCGGGAGAACGGCGTGATCACCGGTCTCACGCTCGCGATGACCGACGCCACCGCGCGCCTGCAGGCCGAGGAGCGCTCGCGCGCGACCGAGTCGGTGCTGAAAACGATCGCCGAGGTGACCCCGGACTGGCTGGTGATGCTCGATGAGAACCAGCGCTGCACTTTCATCAATCGCAGCATCGCTGGTCACGAGCCGGGCGAGATCATCGGGCGCAGGCTCGATGAACTCCCGGTGAGAGTGCTGGGCGACGGCGTGCGCGAGCTGCTCCAGGGCGTGCTGCGCAGTGGCCGGGCGCGCACCGAGGAGCATGATTTCCACGCCCCCGACGGTACGTCGCGGCGCTTCGAGCTGCGGGTTCGCCCGGTGCACGCCGCCGCGGCCGGGAGCGGCACCGGCCGCGGCCTCGTGGTCACCGCCAGTGACGTGACCACACGCAAGACGCTCGAACGCGAGATCCTCGAGATCGCCAATCGCGAGCAGCAGCGCATGGGCCGCGACCTGGAAGATGGCCTGATCGAGGATCTCACCGGCATCGCGCTGCAGTTGCGCGCCGTGGCCGGGCAGCTGCGCAAGGAAGGCTCGGAGGCGCGTGCCGACGTGGAGGATGCCATCGGGCAGGTCAACTCGGCGATCGAGGGCACGCGGGTGCTCGCGAGCGGCCTTTCGCCGGTCGGCGCAGAGCGCGGCGGACTCGTCGCCGCCCTCGAAGCACTTGCCGCGCGCACGCGCGACCGGCATGGTGTACAAGTGGATGTGGTGACGCAGTTGGCCACCCCACTTGTACTTGTCGACGGAGCGCTCAATCATCTGTACCGGATCGCTCAGGAAGCAGTGATCAATGCTGTACGGCACGGACACCCCAGGCATGTGCGGATCGAGCTCGCGCTGGACGGCGGTCGGGTCCGGCTGCGCGTCACCGACGACGGGCGTGGGCTCGGACCCTTGGCCGCGCAGTCCGCCGGCCTTGGACGCCGGGTCATGCGCTACCGGGCGCAGATGCTCGACGGCGAACTCACCGTCAGGCCGGGTGAGTCGGGCGTCGTGGTGGAGTGCATATGTCCGGTAGCGAACAACCAGGGCGCCGCCGCGTTCTGATCGTCGACGACCATCCGATCGTGCGCCAGGGCCTGGTCCGCATGATCGAAGCCGCTCCCGACCTCTCCGTGTGCGGCGAGGTCGAGAACGTGGTGGATGCCAGGCGAGCAATCCGCGAGCATCAACCCGACGTCGTGATTGTCGATCTGACCCTGGGGCAGGGCGACGGCCTCGAACTCGTGCGCGAAGTGCGCGCCCATCACCCGCGTCTGCCGATGCTCGTGCTCACCATGCACGAGGAGGCCATCTACGCCGAGCGGATGCTCGCCGCTGGGGCGCGCGGCTACATCATGAAGGAGGCGGCTTCCGAGCAGCTGCTGACCGCACTGCGCCGCGTCCTCTCGGGCAGGGTCTATCTCAGCGACGCGATGGCGACCCGCCTGGGCGAGCGCGGCGCCATGCCGGAAGGCGAGACGGCCGATGACCCGCTCGCGCGGCTCAGCAATCGTGAACTGCAGGTGCTGGGCAAGCTCGGCCGGGGGATGTCCTCGCGCGAGATCGCCAGCCACCTTGCCGTATCGGTCAAGACCATCGAGTCCCACCGACAGAGCATCAAGCGCAAGCTCAACCTCACGTCCAACGCGCAACTGCTGCAGTACGCCCTGAGCTTCGTGGCCTCGACCCGCGGGGGTGTCTGAGCCCGACCCCGGGGCCTTAAACCCTGGCGGCCCGGAACGCTTCCAACCCAGGCATAAGGAGGAACCCTTGGCAGACGGTGGGACTGCGGGCGCCCGCGCCGTGGCGGTGGCCGACATCGAGGATGCGCTGGTGGCACGGGCACGGCGGGGCGATGCGCGCGCGTTCGAGCGCCTGTATCGCGAGCACGCCGGCCGGGTCCACGGCCTGTGCCTGCGCATGGCCCGCGATCCGCAACTGGCCGAGGACTACACGCAGGAGACCTTCATCCGCGCATGGCGTGCGCTCGACCGCTTCGAGGCGCGCAGCAGGATGTCGACCTGGCTGCACCGCATCGCCGTCAACGTGATCCTCGAGCGCCGCCGCCGGCGCGACCTGCCGCTGGAGTTCGTCGAGGACGCCGCCGAGTACGATCGTGACAACGACACGCTCGATACCCCCGTCGAAGAAGCAGAGCTCGAGGCGGCGATCGGCTCGCTGCCGCCAGGGGCGCGCGACGTGCTGACGCTCTGCGGGATCTACGGCTACACGCATGGCGAGGCCGCCGCGATGCTCGGCATCGCGGAAGGGACCTGCAAGGCACAGTTGCATCGCGCGCGCGCCCTGGTGCGTGCGCGGGTGGCGAGTGGAGAGGCACGATGAACGAGCACGAACGCAAGGTCGCTTCGCCGGGCGAACTGCCGCAGGAGATCCCGCCGGCGCGCGACCTGTGGCCCGGCATTGCCGCGGCCATCGGTGCGGCTGACGATGTGCGCGCCGTCACGGCGCCGCTCGAGCCGGCGCGTCGACGCTTCGCGGTGCACCCGCTGCTGGGGCTGGCGGCGGCGATTTCCTGTGTGGCCGTCGGCATGTGGCTGGGTCGCGTCTCGGCGCCGCCGGTCACCGTGGCTGCGGCACCGGGCGAGCCCGGCGCCGCACCTGGCGGGGCCGCCCCCGTGCCGGCGGCGAGCCTGGCGCTCGATGCGCGCTTCGATCGCGCGCGAGAGGAACTGCTGCGCGACGTGGCCGAGCGCCTGGCCGCCCTGCCGCCGGAGAGCCGTGCGAAGGTCGAGGCGAGCCTGGCGGACCTGCAGCGCGCACGCACGGACATCGAGGCGGCGCTCGGACGCGACCCCGGCAACGCGCTGCTGCAGGCGATGCTGGTGAACAGTTACCAGGACGAGATGCGGGTACTCGCGGCGGTGCGCGATACCTGGGGCTACCAGGAGGATGTCGGAGCATGAGTATGCAATTGATGAGGAGTGCGCTCGGTGTCGCGCTGGCCGCGCTGCTGCTGGCGACCCCGGCGATGGCGCGCGACGACCGGACGGTCGACGAGCGCATCGCGGCCGATGCGGACGGCGAAGTGGTGGTCAGCAATGTCAGCGGCTCGGTGCGGGTCGAGGGCTGGGCCGGCAAGGAGGTCGAGATCACCGGCTCCCTCGGCGCAGGCGTCGAGCGCCTCGATGTGGTGCGCGACGGCAAGCGGGTCGTCGTCAAGGTGGTACTGCCGAGGACTTCGTCGCACCGCTCGTCGGCGGATTTGCGCGTGCGCGTGCCGGTGGCATCGCGCCTCGAGGTGACGACCGTCAGTGCCGACAGTTCGGTGCGCGGCGTCACCGGTGCGTTGCGCCTGTCGTCGGTGAGCGGCGAGATCGAGGCCCGCGGTGTCGCGAGCGACAGTGAGATCAAGACCGTCAGCGGCGATATTCGCGTGACGGCGGCTTCGACGCCGATCAAGCTGCGCGCGACCAGCGTCAGCGGGACGATAGTCGTCGACGACCTGTCGGGCGAAGTCGAGACATTGACGGTGAGCGGGGAGATGCTGCTCGACCTCGATGCGCTCACCAACGTCCGGGCACGGTCCACCTCCGGGGACTCGCGCATCAGCGGGCAGCTCGCCAGGGATGCCCGGGCCGAGTTCGAAAGCGTGAGCGGTGACATGAGCCTCAAGTTCGGTGCCGCGGCCGGTTTTGCCGTCGACGCGGAGTCGTTCAGCGGCGAGCTGTCGAATTGCTTCGGCGTGAAAGCCGAGGCGGTGAGCAAGTACGCACCGGGGGAGCGGCTGTCGCTGACACGCGGCGAGGGCAGCGCACAGGTGCGCATCAAGACGATGAGCGGCAGTGTGCGGATCTGCGATCGCTGACGGCTAGAATGGCTGTGTGCGCGTCGCGAAATGGGTTCTGATCGGCATAGCCGGGCTGCTGGTGGCGGTGGCGCTCGCCGTCCTCGTCATCACGCAGTTCGTCGATCCGGCCCGGTTCAAGGGGCCGATCGAGCGGCAGGTCGCCGCCGCCACCGGGCGTGATTTCAAGCTCGCGGGCGACATCGAACTTTCCTTCTTCCCCTGGCTCGCGCTGACGACCGGCGCCGCGGAGTTGCCGGCGCCGGCGGGATTCGCTGACCCGCGCTTCCTCGCCTGGCGCAATGCGCATGTCGGCGTGCGCCTGCTGCCGCTGCTGCGCGGCGAACTCGTGGTCGATCGCGTACGGCTCGCCGGGCTCGACGCGCGACTCGTCAAGGCGGCCGACGGGCGCGAGAACTGGGCATTTGGCGACGCCAACGGCGAGGACAGCGGTGACGCCAGTGGCGAGGGCACGCTGCCCGACATCGCCGGCATCGAACTGCGCGAAGCGCGCGTCACCTATATCGACGAGGCGGCCGGCACACAGTTCGAACTGGCCGACGCGCGCATCGACATCGAACCCATCCGCAGCGGTGTGCCGATGCGAATCGAGGCGGCGGCGACCGCCTCGATGGCCGACCTGCCCGAACGCATTGCCGTGGAACTGGAATCGCGCGTCACGCTGGGCCCGCCGATCGTGCTCGCCGACACGAGCCTGTCCGGTACGCTGCGCGAAGGTCGCTTCGGCGCGGCAGGCGTGCCGTGGCGCCTCGCCGCGCCGCGCGTCAGTTACGACGCCGCGAGCGGTGCGCTCGCTGCGCCCGAGTGGCAGCTGCGCTTCAATGATGCGCAGCTGGACGGCGAGCTCGCTGCGCGACTGGGCGAGCCGCTCACCGCCGAAGGTCGGGTCAGCCTCGCACCGGTTTCGCTGCGCGAGACGCTCGCCGCCGCCGGCGTGGAGCTGCCGCCGACGCGCGACAAGGCGGCCTGGGAGCGCTTCGGGTTCGATGCCGTATTCCGCGTGTCCGGTCCGGCCTTCACCGTATCGCCACTGGCCATTCGCCTCGATGACACGAGCCTCGGCGGCACGATCGAGCGGGCCGCCCTGGAGGACAGCCTCATCGTTTTCGAACTGCGCGCCGATCGCATGGACGTCGATCGCTATCTGAAGCCCGCAGGCACGCCGAGCGAACCGTTCGTCTTTCCGGCCGAGGCGCTCAAGGCGCTGCGTGCCCGGGGCACGCTCGCAATCGATGAAGCCGCGCTCGAGGGCGTGCGGCTGCGCGGTGTGGTATTCGAGGCCGACACGCCATGACGGGGATCGCCGACGCGCTCCTGCCCTGGTATCGCGTCCATGGCCGCCACGACCTTCCATGGCAGCGCGAGCGCTCGCCCTATCTCGTGTGGGTCTCGGAAATCATGCTGCAGCAGACGCAGGTGGCCACCGTGATCCCGTACTTCGAGCGTTTCGTGGGGCGCTTCCCCGACGTCACGACACTCGCCGATGCGCCACTCGATGAGGTGCTGCACCTGTGGTCCGGACTCGGCTACTACGCGCGGGCGCGGAACCTGCATCGCGCCGCCCGGCGCGTGCGCGACGAGTTCGCGGGACGCTTTCCGGGAACCTTTGCGGAGATCGAGAGCCTGCCCGGCGTCGGCCGCTCCACGGCCGGCGCGATCCTGGCGCTCTCGCGCGGCGAGCGCCTACCGATCCTCGACGGCAATGCCAAGCGCGTGCTCGCGCGCCGCTTCGGCGTCACCGGCTCGCCCGGTGAGCGCGCCGTCGAGCAGCGCCTGTGGGCGCTCGCCGAGGAGAACACGCCGCACACGGAGGTCGATGCGTACACGCAGGCGATCATGGATCTCGGTGCCACGGTGTGCGTGCGCCGGCGCCCGCTCTGTCCGATCTGTCCGCTGCGCGAGAACTGCGTCGCGTACCGCAGCAATCGCCAGCACGTGATTCCTGCGCCCCGCGTCCGTGCACGCAGCGCGCGGCGCGTACGCGAAGTCGTGATGCTCGTCGCGCAGCGCGAGGACGGCGCCGTGCTGCTCGAGCGTCGTCCGGCCGAGGGCATCTGGGGCGGCCTGTGGTGCCTGCCGGAGTTCGCGAGCGAGACGGCGGCGCGGGGCTACGCGGCGTCCCAGCTCGAGGGCGCCGAGACCGACGCACGGGCGCTCGCGCCGGTGCCGCATGTGTTCACGCACTTCGATCTCGTGATCACGCCGCTGCTCGCGCGCTGCCGCGACGGCGGCCGAGTCGCGGACGAGGATCGCACGCTCTGGTATGACATCCGCTCGCCGGCGCGGGTAGGATTGCCGGCCCCGATACAGCTGATCCTCGCGAGCCTGACATGAGCCGAACCGTGACCTGCGTGATGTTGAAAAGGGAGGCTCCGGGCCTCGATCGCCCTCCTTACCCGGGTACGCTCGGCCAGCGGATCTTCGAGCAGGTCTCGAAGGAAGCGTGGGCACGCTGGGTCGGCCACCAGACGATGCTGATCAACGAATACCGCCTGACACCGGTGGATCCCAAGGCTCGCAAATTCCTCGAGCAGGAAATGGAGAAATTCTTCTTCGGCGAAGGGTCCGTGGTGCCCGAGGATTATCGTCCTCCGCGTTGAGATCCATGTCGCCGTCACTGCCGGCGGGGCCCGGCGCGGTTCCTGCCCGACGATCGCGATCCGCATGGCGCCTCGCGGGCGCGCGCCGGCTCAGACTCCCATCGGGCGCCGCTTGTTGCGAAAGGCCCTGATCCGCAGGCCCGAGATCACCAGCACGACGCCAATCACGAGCGCGAAGGCGCCAATGAGCGTGGCAATGGCCAGCGCGCCGGCGGCCGGCTGCCTCAGCACGAGCACGCCGAAGATGACGCTGACCGCGCCCGAGAGCCCGAGCCACCACTCGAAGTCGATTTCCTTGCGGAAGCGTATCGCGGTGTAGATGTCGAGCAGGCCATGCGCGATCGCCCAGACGGCGATCACGATCAGGATCGAGATCGCGGCGAGCCCGGGCGCAAGCACCGCGACGCCGCCCGCCGCAACGCTGATGACGCCGCTCCAGAATGGCCAGCCCCAGTTTGTCGCCTTGATGGCGTAGTAGATCGAGGCGATGCCATCGACGATCCAGTACGCTGCGATCAACATGAGGAAGGCGAGCAGGCTGATGCCGGGCCAGGCGAACACGAGAATGCCGAAGAGGATGGCGACCGTGCCGCGCACGATCGGTACCCACCAGAAATCGAGCAGGGTCTTCTGCATGATCAGTGCTCCCCCCCGGGGCGCGGCGGCCATTGTGCCCGCTAGGATGGACCAGCCCGTCGGTCCCGGGCAATGGCGTGTGGGGAATCAACGACTTAGCCCGGGCCTCGCTTGACGCCCCGCCGCGCCGCGGCTCTAATACGCGGCCCTTCCTCCAACGTTGGCCAGGTAGCTCAGTTGGTAGAGCAGCGGATTGAAAATCCGCGTGTCGTTGGTTCGATTCCGACCCTGGCCACCACTTTCCCAATTGTCCTCGAGTTCGAGTGCCTGCCCGGGGTACTCAGGCCGATGACGGCGATCGCGCCGCTTCCGTTTGGCTGAACTCGCATACGTAGTTACCGCAATGCCAGTGACTTCACGACGGTCGCACCGCAAGATCGCGCGGCCGATTTCTCCGCCTTGCCGTTTCGCTGCGGTGCTGACCTGGGTCAAGGTCAATTACCATGACTGCGGCTAGAGTGTTTACACAGGTTCGATGATCGGCTTGCGCACGAAGCAGCCGGAGGCTTTCGCTGCACATCGGCGCAGACCGCACCTCTCAAAGCGATCACTATTTCGGAGAACCACCTTGAAGCCAACCTACCTCAGGCGTGCGGTCGCGACCGCCCCCGTGATTCGTGCTGCCCTCCGCCAGGCCCTCGGCGTATCGGTAGCGTTGTTGCTGCTGTCACCCGCGCAGGCCCAGGACGAGCCGGCGTCCCAGAACGCCCAGGCGCAGGAGGCCAACGGCCTTGCTGAGGTCGTGGTCACCGCGCGCAAGCGCGACGAGGCCCTGCTCGATACGCCGCTTTCGGTGCAGGCGTTCACTTCGGAGGACATCGCGTCCGCCGGTCTGCGCAATCTCGAAGACGTCTCCGCGATGACCGCCGGCCTGAACTTCCAGAAGCTGGGCAACTCGCAGGCGGGCCGCTACAACAGCGCCATCCGCTTCCGCGGCCTCGAGTTGCTGGTCACGACTCCGACCAGCCAGACGGGCTCGCTGTTCATCGATGGCGTGTACATCCTCGGCGGCGCTGCGTCGATGCAGTTCACCGACGTCGAGCGCATCGAAGTGATCCGGGGCCCGCAGGCCGCCTACTTCGGTCGCGGCACCTTCGGCGGCGCGATCAACTACGTGACCGCCGATCCGGCGAGCAGCTTCGGCGGCCGCACGAGCTTCGAGTACAGCCCGAACTTCGGCTCCACCGGCATCAATGGCAGCATCGAGGGTCCGCTTGGCGACACGCTGAGCGGACGACTCTCGGTTTCCTCCAGCAAGCGCGGCGCGATGTTCACCGCCACCGACGGCGGCGCGCTCGGCGAGGAGCGCACCGACATGATCACGGGCACCTTGCTCTGGCAGCCGTCGGATGCGCTCAAGGTCAAGGTCCGCGCGCTGTACGGCGAGGACGACGACGGCCCGGCCTCCAGCACCTTCGTGCCGTTCAGGCTCTACGGCAACTGCCCGATCGGCACGCCGATCACCGTGAAGACGACGACCGGCGAGGTGGCCACGACCATGCGTCGCGACCTGCACTGCGGTAGCGTACCGGTCGTGCCGGTGAGCAATAACACCACCTTCTACACCGTCGATACGACGCTGGGCCCGCAGAACACCTACGACATCATGGTGCTCAACAACGGTCTGCCGCCCACCGACACGCCGGCGATGGACCACTTCGGCCTGCGCTCGATCTTCCACCTCTACACGGGCTCGGTCGACTACGACTTCAACGACGCGCTGACGATGTCGGTGCTGCTCGGTTACAACAAGCGCGATACGACGCAGATCCGCGACGATGACAGCTACGACACCATGGGCCGGGTGACCAAGGGCTTCCTGAGCCTGGAGTCGACGTCGGTCGAGGCGCGCCTGTACTACGACGGCGGCAACCGCCTGCGCGGCATGATCGGCGTGAACTACTTCGACGAGGAGTCCTTCGGCGACATCGATGGTGGCATCGGTCTTGTGACCAACCTGCTCGGCCCGCCGTCGATCGGTTCCGCGGGCGGCTCCATCGATGCCGGCAAGACGGATACGAGCGCCGTGTTCGCCTCGGTCGAATACGATCTGCTCGAGAACCTGACTTTGAGCCTCGAGGGACGCTACCAGGACATCGATACGGAGACGCTGGGCGGCGCCTATCCGGGCCCGTACACCACCACGAAGTCCAAGCACAACAACACGCTGCCGCGCTTCCTGGTCAACTTCAAGCCCTTCGAGAGCACGACGCTGTACGCGAACTACTCTGAAGGCGCGCTGGGCGGCAGCCGGAACACGGCATTCGCGATTCGCACGCCGGCGGAAAAGGAAGTCATCCTGGCGCAGGTTCCGGGCGTCAGTGAGCAGCTCGCGCAGCAGAAGCTCGAGTCCTACGAGATCGGCTGGAAGCAGAGTCTCGGCTCGTCGCGCTCCTGGTTCTCGCTGTCCGCCTACCAGATGGATTGGACGAACATCCCGGGCTCGGCGCAGGTGACCTTCATCAGCCCCACGACCGGCAATGCGGTGTCCATCGGCGTCACGCTGCCGGGCGATGCCGAGCTCAAGGGCATCGAAGCCGAGCTGCGCTGGCAGCCGCTCGATCAGCTGGCGCTGCACGCGAGTGGCGGCTACATCGACGCGAAGTACACGGACTTCATCAGCGCGGGCCTGAACTCCTACTTCGGCCTGGGCGGCGCCCTGGGCAGCTACAAGGCGGACGGCGCGACCCTGCCGCGCTCGCCGCAGGAGACCTTCGCGCTGTCGGCCACCTGGACCGACACGCTGAACTCCGACTGGGACTGGTACGTGCGCGGTGACGCCACGTACGCGGGCAAGGCCTACACCGATGAGACCAACCTGTCGTGGATCGGCGGCTACTCGCTGCTGAACAGCCGGATTGGCTTCGCCCGCGGAGATGGCCTGAACATCGAGCTGTTCTGCCGCAACTGCCTCAACGAGGACGGCTGGCGCACGGGCCGCCGCGCCATCGACTGGTTCGACACGGCGCCGTTGCCGAACTTCCTGACGCGCGTCGGCTCGCTGTCGCAGCCGATGGAGAAGCGCGAGATCGGCCTGCGCGTGCAGTTCGAGTTCTGATCCGAGGCGAGCCCCTCGTGCCGCTGGGCACGAGGGGTTGCATCGAGGAGCGCGCCTGGAGCGCGCGCAAAAAGCAAGGCCCCGTTTCCGGGGCCTTGCTGCGTCTGGACTTCGTACGCGCCCGGCATCGCCCGGGCGCGTACGACCAGCGTCAGGGCTTCTTAGGCGGTTTGGGCTTCTGGGTCTTCGCGTACACCTCGAGGCTCGAGAGGTTGGGCTTGTCCCAATACTCGCGCGGCGGCGCCTCGAGCATATGCGGGTAGTGCTTCTCGCAGTGCGCCCGGACCTTGGGCTTGAAGCCGTCGAGCGAGTCGAACGACTGCACGGTCGAGTGGTAGAGGATGTGGCCAGGAGCCTGGCCCATCAGCATCCACGGCAGCCACGGTGTGACGCGCGCCCAGGAGCCGGTGTGCAGCACCGAGGTCTTGTTGCGGTCCTGCAGGTCGGCGAGTTTGACCGTGGTCGTGAAGAACTCGCTGACGCGGTTCATCGGACCGGCGCTCTCTCGCGGCCACTTGTCCGGCTGCAGCGCGGCCTTGTAGTAGAGGTTGATGGACTGGCGATTCTGCACCATGCCATTGCCCGCATCGAAGAAGTTGTTGCTGAACGGCACCGACTTCCGCTCGGCCTGGGGATTCAGGCCGCCGTAATCCGGCCCGCCAACCCTGATGCTTTCCGCGAAGAAGTGGTTCCAGGGGTCGTTGATGACGTCCACGACCTCGACGACCTCGTCGATGTAGGGATTTTTCCAGCTGCGCAGGATGTCGCCGGTGGCGAGGTCGGAATAGAAGATCGCCTCGCGGTGCAGCACACGGTAGCTGCCGTCCGGCTGGCCCCATGCGCGCGCCACCGAGACGACCTCGAAGCCGAACAGGTCGCGCAGTGCCGCGCCATCGCGCACTCCGCAGACGATGCCGCTGACGCTGGCCCACTTCTGCTTGCTCTCGTCGAGGTTGGCATCGATGCGCACGGCGGCGTTCACGTTGCCCTTGGGCGTCGTGAGGTCGATGTAGGGACCCTTGAATGCAGCCGGCACGGAGGCGTTCGCGGCGCCAAAGGCCTGGGGCACGGCGCTGAGTCCAGCCGCCAGCGAGCCAGTGAGAATTAACATGTCACGACGATCCATTTGCACCTCGGGCTGATTCTGGCCGCACCATGCGGTTCGGCGAGAGTGCGCCGGATCGGGCACCCAGTCAACGCGTGCACCGGGCCGGCGTGTCAGATGACTTCGAATCGTTGCAGCAGCACGCCGCACTGGCAAAGCGAGACACTACGGATTTCTACGAATGCATGGGGAATCGTGCGTAATATAGGGTGATACGTTTGATGTCGCGGCGCAGACGGCATCCGGTCCGGATTTTCGAAAGTAACCCCTACACGAAGGTGCAATTGATCATGAGTCGCCCCTGGACAGGCATTGTCCCTGAAGAGGACATCAGGCGTTACGAGGCAGCGGGTTTTGGGCGGCCGACGGGATACGGTGCACGGCCGGCGCTGCTGATCATCGACGTGCAGTACCGGACCGTCGGCACACGGCCGATGCCGTTCTGGGATGCGATCGAGGAGTTTCGTACCAGCTGCGGCGAAGTGGGCACCAATGCGGTTCGCGAGATCGCGCCACTCCTGAAGCTCTTCCGGGACAATGGTCATCCCGTGCTCTATCCGCACGTGGCTCCCAAGCTGAGCTTCGATTCCGGACGCTTGGGCGACAAAGTTCCCGCAATCATGAACGTCTCGGCGCAGGGGTATGAGTTCGTGCCGACGATTGCGCCGACGAAGGGCGATATTCTCGTGCCGAAGAAACACCCGAGCGCCTTCTTCGGCACGCCGTTGGTCAGTTATCTGATCAATCTCGAAATTGACACGCTCATCGTCACCGGCTGCTCTACCAGCGGCTGCGTTCGCGCAACGGTAGTCGATGGCTTTGCATACAACTTCAAGGTCGTCGTGCCTGAAGAGTGTGTCTTCGACCGCAGCAATACCGTTCATGCGGTCAGCCTGTTCGACATGTCTTACAAGTATGCGGATGTACGGCCTGTTGCCGACGTCATCAGCGAAGTTGCAGGACTCCCGGCCCGCAGGCCGCACCCGGGCTGATTGCACCACTCGACCTGAGTGGCCCGGAACAGGACGATGGGTGCTCGCTTGGAGAAAATCCCCGTCACACTGCTGACCGGCTTTCTGGGTAGCGGAAAGACGACGCTTCTGAACGGCATCCTGGGTCTGAAAGACTTTGCGGATACTGCCGTCATCGTCAATGAAGTCGGTCAGATAGGCCTGGATCACGTGCTGGTTCGGGCAGGCGCGGACAACATCAGGCTGTTGGAGTCCGGCTGCCTGTGCTGCGCGGTCGAGGGTACCTTGACCGAAACGATGATGGATCTCTGGAGTCTTCGTCATCGCGGTGACATACCGGCTTTCGGCCGCGTGATCATCGAGACCAGCGGCCTGGCCGAGCCCGCGCCGATCGCGCGCTCGCTGATACAGGACAGGTTCCTTTCGTCGCATTTCGTGCTTGGCCGCATACTGGTCACGATCGATGCCCTCGATGGGATCCGGCAGCTATCGAGCTTTCATGAAGCTGTCGAACAGTTGGCGATCGCCGACGCCGTAATCCTCACCAAGACAGATCTGGTGCACGGGGACGTGGCTGAGCTGACAGAAGCCATTCGGCGGGTCAATTCGACAGCGCCGATCATCCGGGCGAGTCTGGGTGCGATCGATCCGTCGGTGTTGACCGGGTCGTCCAGCTTCACCCTCGAAACGCCCGCTTCGTCGCAGCATGTTCACTCCGACTTCGTATGCCGTGCAGCTTACGTCGACGACCCGGTGAGCTGGTCTGGTGTCGCGGCATTCGTCGATTTGTGCCGGCGCACTTATGGTGCCGAACTCTTGCGATGCAAGGGGCTGCTGCGCATAGACGGCGAGGGCGGTGCGGTTCTGCTTCAGGGTGTGAATGGCGCATTCAGTACCACGACGCTGGAGCGCTGGCCGGATAGTGATCCCCGCTCGCGTCTCGTGTGTATTTTCCGCGGAGAGCCGGACCGTTTCGAGAGTATGCTGACACTGTTGCACACCGAGGCCGGGACTATGCCGCCTGCCTCTCTCGACGAACTTGAACAAGGATCGATGGCATGCGCTTTGATACGCTGATTTCCAACGGGATTCTGGTGTGCCCGGATCGCGGGCCGTTTGCTGCGGATATTGGCGTCACCGGCGAACATATCGCTGCGGTGATGTCTCCGGGGCAAGGTGCACAAGCCAGGGAAATCATCGATGCGTCCGGGCAGCATATTCTCCCCGGCTTGATCGATACCCATGTCCATTTCGGTTTCGCGGAGCCCGTGACCGAGTACACGAGCGAAACGATCTACGCCGCGCAAGGCGGATTCACCACAGTGCTTGGTTATTTCCTGGGTAGCCGGTCCTACCGCGATGTGTTCGCCGAGGAACTGCCCCTGGCCACCGAACGCGCTTTCGTCGATTTCGGGTTCCACTTCTGCGCGGCGACGGAGAGACACCTGGAAGAGCTGGCAGCTTATGCGCACGACCTGGGCGTAACCTCTTTCAAGTACTTCATGAACTTCAAGGGAAGTGAAGGTCTCTATCTCGGAGTTGAAGGAACGGATGACGGCTATTTCTACGACCTGCTCGCGAAAGCCGCGTCACTCGGTGAAGTCACGGTCGTGGTGCATACGGAGAATATTGAGCTGGTGAACCGTATGCGCCAGAAGTTCCAGTCAGGTGGCAGAAACACCTTGCGTGACTGGTCTCTGGCCAAACCGCCAATTACCGAGGCTGAACCGACCGTGCGGGCGATGATGCTTGCCGAGCATCTTGGGGCGAGGATCTACATCCCTCATCTGAGTACCCGTTCGGCGCTGAACGAGGTCCGGCGCTGGCGTGAACGCTATGCCAACATCTTTGTCGAGACCTGCCCTCACTATCTGACACACACGATGGACGCTGATATCGGGAGCATGGGAAAGGCCAACCCGCCTTTTCGCTCGGCTGATGATGTCGCAGCCATGTGGGAGGGCCTGGCAGACGGTTCGATCGACGTAGTGGCATCTGATCATGTGCCCCGAAAGCGTTCGACGAAGGACAAGCCGCTGTGGCAGGCGTCTCAGGGCTTTCCAGGTACGGCGACGATACTCCCGATACTATTGGATCAGGGCTATCACCGGGGACGCCTGTCACTTCAGCGAATTGCCCAGTTGCTGACCTCGAGGCCTGCCGAAATTTTCGGTATCGCTGAATCGAAGGGGCGCGTGGCACCGGGTCTGCACGCGGATCTGACCTTGGTCAATCTGGACTTCGAACGTGTGGTGCGTGCCGAGGAACTCGGCTCCTACTCGGACTATAGCCTGTACGATGGTTGGCGCTTGAAAGGGTGGCCGCGCCGCACGATTGTCCGTGGTGCGACTGTCATGCAGGACGGCGTCATGACGGGTGCCGGCGGCCATGGCCGGTATATTCGGCGGGCCGCTGCCAGCTGATCCGATCTTCCGCTTGAACCCGGCCGGTCTCGGGCTTTCGAGACCCGCGCGTGCACGCGTACGCCACCTGCTGGCGTCGGGCACGCGCGGTCACCAGGTGCGAGACACTAGCCCTTGTTGACCCACTGTCGTGCATGCACCGTGGCCGCCTGGAAATCCCGACGGCCGATGAACAGAGCAACAAACGCAAGTACACCAAATGCAAAATAGACGGTGCTGAGGCTCATTCCAACACCGCGGGTACCGGGGAACAGGTTGTCGGAAAGGTAGCCGACGATGAAGGAGCCGGCGGTAACGGACACCAGTCCAGTCAGCAGCGCGTAGATGGCAGTGAACTGACCCCGCAGCTCATTGGGTGTGATCTGGCTGATTCCGGCCAGCGCCGCCGCGACGCCCATCGATCCCGTAAGGGCAGTCATGGCGTGAAAGAACATTGCGAGCTCCCCGGTCGGCATCATGAACTTCAGTGTCCCGAATATTGCCCACACACCACCCTGCATGGCCGCGACAAGGATCGGCCCGTCGGTTCGGCCCCGCTTCAGGAACCAGGACAGAAACCACCCGGCACTCAGTGCGCTTATGACCGCGCACGGCACGGAGACCATAGACAGCACCGTCGCAATCTGTGTCGGTGTCCAGTCATAGAGTCGAATGAATGCTGTCGGCACCCAGCCGAGCTGTGCATAGACGATGGCGATGTTCAGGACCGCACCAACATACGTTGCGGCGTAGGCTATCGGGTGCCGGCGATATTGCCGCAGGATGGCATCGAAGCTGAATTTCTGAGTCGCGGTGGCGCGCTCGCGCCGGACCGGCTCGCGAACCGTGAACAGCATTAGCAGCGCGATGAGCAATCCTGGCAGGCCAACCAGGATGAACGTGATATGCCAAGTGCTGAAGCCGCCGAGCAACGTGGGGAACCACTCCTGCATCGGTCCCCCAATGGCGATGGCGAAGCCGCCAAGCAGGTACGCCATTCCCGCGCCGATCGCACCGCCGACCAGGAATACCCCGTACGCCTGCTGGCGTTTCTCTGGTGGGAAATAGTCACTGATCAGCGAGGAGGAGGCGGGCGTGACGGTGGCTTCGCCCAGTCCTACGCCGATCCGGGAGACAAATAACCCGCCGAACGAACGCGCAAAGCCAGACACAATCGTCATGACGCTCCACACGCCTATGCCGATGGTGAGCAACTTCACTCGATTCCAGCGGTCGACGAGCACGCCGACCGGGATAGCGGCCAACGTGTACAGGATCGCGAACGCAAATCCCTGCAGGATGCCGATCTGCGTGTCTGTCACGCCCAGGTCGGTCTTGATGTCGTCCACCAGGAGCCCGATGATGATTCGGTCCACGATCGCGAAGGCATAGGCGACGAGCAGCAACACCGTCACATACCACGCGTAAGCGGGCCGCGGCCAAGGGGACGAAGCTGTCAGTACTGAAGAGCGGACATTGGCGCTCGTCGTTTCATCCGGGGAGTTTATGGCTTGCTCCAAATATCAATGACCATGGAAACCCTGATTCACTCTCGGCGTCCAGGTTCCGAACCCATATCGGGTTTCGAACCCATCGCAGTCGACAGTCGCAGCAGGCTGTTCATAATCTCATATGCGCTCATCTGGCCTGCGGCGGTCACCGGCAACGGCCGCTGGCGGCTGGGCGCCACGCGGCCGTTGCTTCGCTTGCCGTACGCTCCTTCGGTCCCGACGGAGCTTTCCTGATTGAAGATCAGCTGGTCCGGAAATCGGCCAGCAGGCCACACCCACGCTGACTGCTCCACTGGCGCGTCATTTGGACGCCTTGCCGATTTCCTTATCGAGGAACGCCTTGACGTCGGCGACCGTTTCTTCCGGGCGTTCGATGTGCAGCAGGTGACCACCGCCCGGGTAGATGATCTTCTTGACGCTCTTGGCATTCTTCAAGGCGTCGACGAATGCCTGCGCGGTTTCCGGCGACAGCGCATTGCTGTTCCCACCCCATAGCACCAACGCTGGCGCCCGCACGTGACCGAGGACGCGCTGCGGATTGCCGCGCTCGTACATTCGGGTCGCTATGAATCCTTCGCGGTCGCGGCCGATCACATTCCAGTAGTCCACCTTGCGTTGGACCATCACTGGCGTGATCTTGCTGTGATCGTTGATGATGCTCTTGAGGGTCGAGCTGATCATGTCGGTCGTGGTCACCTCCGGCGTGAAGACCCTTGCAGGGCTGCGCGCCCGCTCGGTCGTACCGCCCCTGCCGCCGTACTCGATGCCCGCCGAGTTCTGCAGGACCAACGCGGTCACGCGATCAGTGCGAGTCCCCGCATAGCGAAACGCCACCAGCCCTCCGAAGGAGGTGCCCGCGATGGCGAAGCGCTCGATACCCAAGTGGTCCATGAGGGCATCGACCAGCATGAGGTAGCGGTCGACCGAGTAGTTGCCGCTCGGCACCGGCCCGGTCAGGCCGAACCCCGGCAGGTCCAGTCGCACCACTCGATAACTCTTGCTGAGCACCTTCACCCAGCCGTCCCAGTCCACGAGGTCTCCGACTGAACTGTGCACCAGGAGTATGGCCGGACCGGTGCCCTGGTCCTTGTAATGGACCCTGATACCGTCCGAGCCTTCGAGGACGACGAAACGGGAATTCTGGTCTGCGTACCTCTTTACGATCTCGTCATACGTGATCGTGCCAGCCGACTTCGGTTCGCCCGGATACGCGGTGTCCGGCGACTGCGCCATTCCGATGACCGGCGCTGCACCAATCAAGCTGGCCAGCAGCAAGGCAAACATACGAACTGAACTCAACATGCGCGATTCCTCCGGGGGTCGCAATCGATCGGGGATCGCAATCGATGCTACGCGGCGCCTCAGGCGCTGTCACTGGCGTTTCTCGGCTGCATCGACGAGTTCCATGCAGTGCACAAGCGCCTGCGCAAGATACTCCTCCACCACCTGCACGCTGATCCCGCGACACCGCCCGATCACCGCACGATCACCCTGCGCAACGTTTGCCGCGCATGCCCTCCAGACAGCAGCCTCATCGAATCCTGAACCGGTTAAGGGGACATTCCGGGTACCCAAATCGCCCATATCGCACTCTATAGAGTGTTGGGCATAGACAGACTGGAGACGATGGCGGGCAAGTCTCGCGATTACAGGCAGTTCCGGACTCGAGCGACTGAACGTCGGGATCAAGCGTTGCATCGATGTGGTGAGTATTTACCCTTACGAGACGCGCTTTCGTGCGCCCCGTAGGCGCGTTGCAGCCCGGGCAGGTCCAGGTCGACGAGTGGCAACTGCAGCATCGCCGCATGTCGCTTGAACCGCTGCGTTTGCTGCTCCACAATGAAATTCTCTCGACTGCGGGCCATTGTCAGCCGAGCGAGAGACCGGTCACACGAGATCTCACGACTCATTCGCCCATCTGCCGGACGCGATCGAGGGCTGGCGCCGGCAATCGTGCCAATTTTTGGAGAGTGACATGAAGCTTTCGGTCATCCTGTGGGGTATCCCGCAAGCGATGCGCATATGCGCAGCTGTCTATCCGAAGTTCGCACAGCGCCTCAAAGAGCGTGACTGCATCGCGCAGTTCCAGTTGAAGGACCAGCCCAAGGGCCGCTGGATACAGCTCAAGGGTGGCAAGATTTCCAGCCGTGCCGGCATCCATCCGAGCCCCGATTTCACGCTGTTCTTCAAGAACGAGAAAATCGCCTCGAGTTTCCTGACCCCGCCCTTCGACCAGCTCGAGCGCATCGATGCGGCCAAGAACTTCAAGATCACCATGCAGGGCCCGGATGCCCTGGTGGACTGGTTCATGGCGCTGATCTCGAGCATGGAGTCGTACACCTGGACCAGCGGCACCGCCATGGGCAACGGTGTGACGCGCTACGCCAACGGTACCAATGGCGGGCCGATCTTCGTCTATGTGAAGGACGGCAAGATCATCCGCACGACACCGATGGACCTCGACGACAGCGACGCGGGGTCGTACACGATCAAGGCACGCGGCAAGACCTTCGTGCCACCGCGCAGGACCACGCTCGCTGCACACGGCCAGTGCCAGAAGTCGATGGTGTATTCGAAGAACCGCATTCTCAAGCCGATGAAGCGCGTGGATTTCGATCCGCATGGCGAGCGCAACATCCAGAACCGCGGCAAGTCGAAATTCGTCGAGATCAGCTGGGACGAGGCGCTGGATATAGTTGCCGGTGAGATCAAGCGCTGCAAGGCGGTTGGCCCGGGCGCCATTTGCGTCGCCAACGGATCGCATCACCAGTGGGGAAATTTCGGCCATTACCTGAGTGCGGCCAATCGCTTCTGGAACCTGATCGGCAGGACCAGGCTGATGCATAACCCGGACAGCTGGGAAGGCTGGTTCTGGGGCGCGATGCATCATTGGGGCAACAGCATGCGCCTCGGTGCCGCGGAGCCTTACGGCACGGTTGAAGACTGCCTGCAGCAAGCCGACATGATCGTGTTCTGGTCCAGCGACCCCGACGCGACCTATGGTTTCGAGGGCACGGAGCGCCGCCGCTGGGCCAAAGAGCTCGGGATCAAGATGGTGCACATCGATCCCTACATGAACCACACGGCCGCCCACCTCGGCGGCAAGTGGTTTGCACCGAAGCCCGGCACGGACGCGGCCTTTGCCCAGGCGCTCTGCCATGTCTGGATCACCGAAGGTACCTACGACAAGGAGTTTGTCGAGAAGCGCACCACCGGGTTTGCCGAGTGGAAGGCGCATGTGCTCGGTGAGGACGACGGAATCCCGAAGACCCCGGAGTGGCAGGAAGGCGAGACCGGCATTCCAGCCCGCGAGGTGCGCGCGCTGGCCCGCGAGTGGGGTCGAAAGAAAACCTATCTCGGTGCGGGTGGCTGGGGTTGCGGCGTGGGCGGTGCGGGGCGCGGGCCGACCGGCACGCAGTGGGCGCGGATGATGACCATCCTCGGCGCCATGCAGGGCATGGGCCGGCCGGGTTCCAACTTCGGCAACCTGCAGTTCGGTGCGCCGGTGGACATGAATTTCTACTTCCCCGGCTACGCCGAGGGCGGCATGTCGGGCGACCTGACCGGCAGCGCCAACGCGACCAACAACTACCAGCGCATGCCGCACATACTCACGATGAGTACGGTGAAGCAGGCGATCCCGAGGATGTGGTTGCCCGAGGCGATCACCCGGGGCAAGGCGATGGGTTACCTGACTGCGGTCGATTCCCTGCAGGGTCAGTTCATCCCATTCGGGTATCCCGCGCCCGGGCATGTGCCGGTGCAGATGCTCTTCAGATACGGCAGCGCCTCGTTTGGGACGATGGTCGACGGGAACCGCTGGGTCAACATGTACCAGCACGAGAGTCTCAAGTTCGTGGTGAACCAGTCTGTCTGGTGGGAAGGCGAGACGTCGTACTGCGACATTATCCTGCCGGCCTGCACGGTGTTCGAGCGCTGGGATATCGGTGAGTGGTACAACGTCGGCCCGGCCTACGTGCACCACATGTATTCCATGAACAACCACCGCGTAATCTCGATGCAGCACAAGTGCATCGAGCCGCTCGGTGAGTCGAAGTCGGACTACGATATCTTTCTGGCCCTCGCCGAGAGGCTCGATCTGGGCGCGGTCTACTCTGAAGGAGGTAACTCCGAGTACGAGTGGTGCAAGCGCGCATTCGAATCATCGGATGTGGCAAAGAACATGTCATGGCGTCAGTTCCTGAAGAAGGGCTACTACGTGGTGCCTCCCGAACCGGAGGGTTCGCGGGCGCCGGTCGCCATGCGCTGGTTCTATGAGGGCCGCAAGAAAGATGTGCCGGAGCCCGCTCCGCTGCCATCCGACTACCTCGGCAACTATGGCGAGGGCCTCCAGACTCCGTCGGGCAAGTTCGAGTTCGTGCCGACTACGCTGAAACGTTTCGAGGATCCGGAACGTCCGCCGACGAACCGGTACATGCGGACCTTCGAGAATCCGCAGGACAACCCCGAGCTCGCGAAGTATCCGCTGCGGTTGTTGTCGCCGCATTCGCGTTATCCCTTCCACGTCATGGGCGATGACGAAGGCTGTTTCCTGCGCGACATCCGCGAGCATCGCGTCAAGGTGGGCGAGCACTACTACCTCGTGGCGCGGATCAGCCCCGAGGACGCCAGCGCACGCGGCATCAGGGACGATGACCTGATCCGGCTGTGGAATGATCGCGGCTCGGTCGTTTGTGCCGCGCAGGTCACCAGTCGGCTGCGGCCGGGCGTGATCAGTGCCTCGACGGCATCGGCCGAATACCGGCCGGTCGGCGAGCCGGGCAAGTCAACCGATCTGGGCGGCTGCGTCAACATGCTGAACCCGAGCAAATCCATTACCCCGAAAAGCCACGGTATCCGCCCGAACACGACCCTGATACAGGTCGAAAAATGGACGGGTGTGGATACCTGGAAGCCGGCGGAGGTGGCGTGACATGGCGGCAAAGTGGAACCTCATTGTCGATGTCGAGCGCTGCAACAACTGTCGCGGCTGTTTTCTGGCCGTCAAGGATGAGCACACCGGCAACGACTTCCCGGGCTATGCGGCGGCACAGCCGGCCATGGGCGCCAACTGGCTGAACATCGAGCGCAAGGAGCGCGGCAGCTATCCGATCGTCGAGGCGCACTTCATGCCGGTGATGTGCAATCACTGTGACGATGCACCGTGCATGAAGGCCGCTACCAACGGCGCAGTCAGCAAACGTGAGGATGGCATCGTCATCATCGATCCGGAAAAGAGCAAAGTGCAGAAGCAGATCGTGGATGCCTGTCCCTACGGCGCGATCTCCTGGAATGAGGAGAAGCAGATTCCGCAGGCCTGGATCTTCGATGCGCACCTGCTCGACCAGGGCTGGAGCAAGACCCGCGCCGAGCAGTCCTGCCCCACCGATGTGTTCAAGTCGGTGAAGGTCGAAGACGCGCAGATGCAGCGGATCAAAGAGCAGGAAGGCCTGGAAGTGCTGCACCCGGAGTTCGGCACGAAGCCCCGCGTGTACTACAAGAACCTGCACCTGATGACGACGTGTCTGGTCGGCGGATCGGTGGCGGCCGAGATCAATGGTGTCGACGAGTGCGCCGCAGATGCGGAGGTCGTGCTGAAAAAGGATGGTCGTGAAATCGCCCGGACGACTACCGATACTTTCGGTGAGTGGAAGATCGATAAGCTCGCTCCGAACAGTGGCAGGTACCAGTTGGAGATCACCGGCGTATCGGGCCGCTTCTCGATGGAATTCGATCTCGGCGCTGAAAGCCTCTATCTCGGCGTGATGAGACTCTAGCAGGCTGTTGAAGCATGCCATGCATCACGCAGAGCACCGCGGGATGAGACGCAGGTGGAACCGGGCGGAGACTCTGTCCGGGCGTATGCCTCGCGACGGCCGGCCGTCAATCGCGCCATCGTGCGGAACTCTGTCGAACAAGAAGCAGTAAAGCCCAAGCGTAAGCCTTCCTACAATCGTAATTGTTCCTGAAGTATGGAGTCGGAGATGCCCAAATTCCTGATTTCGAGAAGAGAGAGCCTCGGCCTCGCCGCATCCGTGGCGGGTGCGGCAGCCGCATCGGCACTGGGTGCGGCGAGCGCAGCAGCCGCGCCGGCAGCGGCGAAGAAGCCCAACGTTGATTTCGTCACCAAGGTCGATTTCAACAGCCCCGAATGGAATCGCGATATCCGCGCGCGGATGACTTCCGACGTGGACCCCACCAAGGAAAAGCTCGGTTGGCTCAAGGGCAAGGTATATGGCGTGCGCCCCAATGAGGCTGTGAGGACCCTGTTCGCGTTCGAAGGCTTCAGCCTCGTGCGCACCAAGCGCCTTCCGGACGGCAGCTGGCGCCGCCTGCTTCGTGAAACGGTATTCTACCGCGACATCAAGACCGGCAAGATCCTCAAGACTTGGCACAACCCGTACACGAATGAGACTGTGCGTGTCGTTCCGATCGCGAACAATCCATACAACAGCACGGTTACTGCCTATTCGCGCAGCGGCAAGCCGTATCTCGGCGAGTGGATCGAAGGGCCGAACAACACCCTCACACTGTACTCGGGCGTCAACCTCTTCTACCCGAACCTGCTTCAGCCGTCGAAGTGGCCGCGTGAATCGGCTGGCGAGTTCAATCAGGTTACCGAGAATTTCTACTACACGGTCAATCGCGCGGACGCGGAGAATCCGAACCTGACCAATGTGCCGGTGCTGGGCGCGTGGCAGCGCATCACGCCCTGGCTCCCCTGGATGCTCATGGGCGCGGCGCCGGGCCACATCGATTATTTCAGCATGTTCGCGACGATCCCTGGCGGTCGCGATGGCCTCAAGAATCTGCCGCAGGATCTGGTCGAGGCTGCT
>Ga0116142_10000753_pt1 | contig 41427 bp, 34 predicted proteins | sample AD_UKC033_MetaG_FD_89785 | JGI IMG/M metagenome (GOLD analysis project Ga0116142, IMG submission 89785) | Active sludge microbial communities of municipal wastewater-treating anaerobic digesters from USA - AD_UKC033_MetaG | ecosystem: Engineered > Bioreactor > Anaerobic > Digestate | place: USA... | reverse complement strand
GTATCCCGCGCGTGATAAACAAATCGGTCAACACATCCATCACGTCGTCTGCCTTGAGAGAGTAACCCGTCCGTAGTGACAGACATTCCCGTGTGTATTCATCAATGACAGTGAGCGTCCGTAGCTTGGACATAAGCTGGTTAAAAGATATCAATCGTGCTCTGCAAAAATACTACCGCCAAACACTGTATTATTTTCGAGCAGAGCGCCAATAGGCTATGTAGCTATTGCTGAAAATGATATGTGTACGAGCCAAGGCTTCCGTGAGATTATAAAACGGGATGGTGTGGAGCTGGGGTGGGCTGAAGTTAAAATTGAAGATGTAAAAGCAGATAAAAAATACGCTCTTGCGATGGGCCCGTTCGGATCAAATATTAAAGCGGAAAATTTTGTAACGGAAGGTGTGCCTGTTATAAAAGGCGGAAATTTAAACGGCTCTTTTATCTTGGAAGATAAATTTGATTACTTGACGGAAGAAAAAGCGGATGAGCTTATTTCTTCAAACGCATATCGGGGTGATATTGTTATTACCCACCGTGGGACTATTGGGCAAGTTGGCTTAATTCCTGAAAACTCTAAGTATAAGAGATATGTTGTTTCTCAAAGCCAGCTTAAATTAAGCCTGAATGATGAGATAATTAACCCATATTTTGTTTATTACTTTTTGCGTTCGCACCAAGGGCAACACGCGTTGCTTTTAAATGCATCGCAAGTTGGTGTTCCTGCTATTGCACAAGCCTTAACATCTTTAAAAAATTTAAAAATTCCATATCCCGCCAAAAGAGCGCAGGACGAAATTGTGGAAATTATCTTAGATATTGACCAAAAAATAGAACTCAATCAGCGGATGAATGAGACGTTGGAGGGGATGGCGAGGGCGATATTCAAAAGCTGGTTTGTGGATTTTGATCCCGTCCACGCCAAGGCCAAAGGCCGAGAGCCAGAAGGCATGGACGCACGGACCGCCGCCCTCTTCCCGTCCACCTTCACCCCCGATGGCTTGCCGGAGGGGTGGACTCAAGAGTCAGTTATAAGTAGTGCAGAATATATAAACGGCGCTGCATATAAAGATATGCATTTTAGTAAAGAGCCAGATGCATGGCCTGTTGTGAAGATTGCTGAATTGAAGAACGGTATTTCGCCGCAAACTAAATTCACCAATACTGATCTTGGGGATAAATTTAAACTTGATACTGGAGATATTCTTTTTTCATGGTCAGGCAGCCCCGATACCTCTATCGATACCTTTATATGGACAGGGGGTAAGGGGTGGTTAAATCAGCATATTTTCAAAGTGGTAAATAAAACCCGCGCCGAAAGATGCTTTACTTATTGGCTCTTAAAATATCTCAAACCTGAATTTATTGAAGTAGCCCGTAACAAGCAAACGACTGGCCTTGGTCATGTCACCAGAAAAGACATGGAGTGGATGCAGTATTGCAAGCCAAATCAGCCAGTTTTAGATTTGTTTTATGAAACGGTTGGATTGTTACTTGACCAAATAGAAAACAATTTGATTCAAAATCAAACCCTCGCCGCGCTGCGCGATACACTCCTGCCAAAACTCATCTCCGGTGAATTGCGGATTGATACGACACAAACCGATTTGAAGGAGGCCGTCTAATGAGCCGTTGGACTAATAACTTTAAAAATCATCCATTTCAGAACGTATGGACGCACCTTAAAGAGCGTGCAGAGTCTTTGGATACGCTCGATGCCTTGGGCCTCCAAGGTTCGCCTGTCTATGTTCACATCTGAATGTCCGGCGCGGCTGAGGGCATCATTCGCCAATGTCTCCCAGACTTCCCGAATGATCTCGATCTGCTGGGGACCTGTTATTTTGTCATCCAAAATACGGGTTTTGGCTCCAAACCCCTCCGGGGTCAGCTCCCGCGTGGTAAAGAGAAGATGTGCATGGTGGTTTCTGGGGTCGTGGCCGTCCTTGTCAACAGGGGCATGGATGGCAACATCCACCGCAACGCGGTACTTCTCGACCAGATAGGCCGCCATATCCCGTGTGAGACTCTCCCTTTGCTCTGCGTTAAGTTCATAAGGGAGAGCTATAATGACCTCTCGGGCCACACGGGAGTTCTTGCGTGTCTCAGACGCTTCGGCGGCGTTCCAAAGCGTAAAGCGATTTTGGAACCGCTCGGGGGCACTGGCGGGCATCAGGATAAAGGCATTCACCACGCCCAAGCGTTTTTCGTAGCGGTGAATGGTGCCTGTGCGCTCGTCGACAAGTTTCTGGCCAGAGCGATAGGCAGCCGCAGCCACGGCAGAATGATTTTCTGCACGAGAGAACACACGCAAAGAACAATGATAAATCGCCAACGATCACACACCCTGTTTTTGTGATCCGGTACCCGATTTATGGCGCTGATTCGTTATTATTCAGCGCTTCTAATGAGCCTTAAAAAGCGCTGCAAACGCAGTTTGCGTAAGTGCGCTGTTAAGCTCTTCCTTTCAGTTTATCACAGGAGATACGGTTTATGCCAATATCAGGTGGAGTTTCCACCATCTAAGCGGAAAGTGGGTTATGCCTAAAGAAATCAATAGGACTTAAATCCAATTTATTTATCCTGAGACAAAACACTCATAGCCATAGCCTCAATGTCTTGTTGTTTTATATCCGATGCTGATTTAACTACAAGTTCTCTTTTTAAAATCGACACATCATACAAAAGTTTCGGATGACCATTTGGGTTTAAAATGGCAGGCATGAGATAATAGGAGCCAGAATGCTGATATGATTCCAGGAATGTCTCTAGGTTTGTATTGCTTGTGGGTGTCATCACAATTGAACGGCTGGCCATAGTGATGATTTTATTGGGGCTCATATCCTTCGGATCAGGAAGTTTTGATGATATTTGTAAACAGTAGTGATGTTCGTCTTCATCTGGTAAATGACGAATAATAGAGACGTAAATTTCATCGTCTGTATCTTGAGCTCCTAAACGCCCCTTCCACCCTTCAAAAATCTTCCGTGCGCCTTCCTCATTTTCAAAAAGAAATGCCATGCCGGGTGGCTGATGAGGACTAAATTGAGCGTAAGCTGTTCCCCGCCATTTTGCCTGGTCCCACGCGTGAACATCGATAAGGGAGTGAATCTTGACGGCACGATGATCGGTGATTTTGGGCGGCACGAAATCTATAGGGCCTTCTGTATCTAAAGTTGTTTCCCGCTGTTCCGTGGGAAATTCAATTTTTTGAAGCACCGGACGTTCAGGCTTTAAATCATATGTCTCTTTAATGCGATCCTGCCAGTCAGATAGTTTTAGCACTTCTTTCATTGTCACACGGCTAAAACTGTTTGCTGAGAATATCGCCGTTGCCATTCTCTGGTGTACTTCTTCGTTTGTATATAAGTCTTCCAAAAGGGCTTTCGGATCACTGATCACAAATAAGGCCGCAAGTACTTTTCCTGCAATCTCTGTCATGAATTCATGCACTTTTCCTTGATGCTCGAATTTTCCTAGGGAGAGATCTTTTGGCCATTTTACAATGCCTTCCATTTTTGTTGTATCGATCTCAAAAGATGGTTTTTCACCATTATTAGTTTCGTGTAAAACGAGGATTAATTTTTCCCGGTGCGGGCTGATCCGCTGTTCCAGTGTTGTGGAGAAAAATGCCTCAAGAGCAGCTATAATCGATTGCGCCTGAATGACGGCGGACTTTTGATTAGGATCAAAATTAATTTCAACCTGCATGCCGATTAAAAAGGTTTTAAGGCTCTGAGGAGTGTCTTCATTTAAGTGAACGTAACGTGGCAGGCTTTCTGCGGCCGGCTGGCTATATAATGAAGAAAAAATCTTGATTACACCTTCTTCCGTTTCTCTTTCTGGAATACTGCCATCATCATGTAGAGCATCTTCATAACCAAGCGTATAAAGCAAAGCAGCGCGAGCCATATATAATCCGAGTGCGTCGATCACATCGGGAACTGAGGCGAGCTTTTGAAGCTCCTGTTCGTCCAGATTTAAAAACAAACAGCCCAGTGCCATATCAAGCTCTTGAAGGTCTTCCTGAACCCTGGCCTTGGACTCATCTGTAAGGGGCAAGCAAGCCACGGCGCCATTTAGCATCTGAATGGCGAATAAGAAGTCTGGGATGTTCCCCAATTCCAGAGCAATCCAGCCCCATAATTTCATAGCGGGAACAAAACGTGCAGGAATCTGGCTTTCTTCTTCCGCTTCTATAATCAAAGCGGATGCCAACATGATACAACTGGCTCTTGCCGCCCATAACATACCTGCGCTCCGGTAAGCCAATGTGAGAAGATGCATGGCTTGTATAAGCAATTCTGCGTGTTCTCTTTTTGTAAGCCGAATCGAGGCTTTGCCGAGCAATCTTATCATCTCAAAGTTTTGGTCAAAATCCAGTTGTTCGGCACGATTGAGAAGAATACCGGCTGATTTTACATCACCCTCACGTTTTGCAAAAAACTCTGCTGCTTGTTCAACCAAAGCATTGTAAGCGGGGTCATTTCCAGCGATTTGTCCAGCAACGTCGATCATCTGTTCTAAACGATTGGCTCTGAACTCACCCAATCCTTCTACCTTTTTCAAAAGCTCAGAAAAATCACGCCATATGTCAGAGAGCTTTTCAGCCTGGCCATTCATAATAGCCTGGTTAACTCGTATGAAGATGAGAGATAGTTGTGCTTCTGCCGCGTTATTTGGGCGGTCTTGATCATTAGCAATCGTTTCCAGTTTTGTTCGCAATGTATCGGTTCGCCCTTCAAGTTTACATTCGACCGGATCAAGATAATCGTGAATAACGCCGTTGTACAAAAGCTGTAACAGGGTGCAGAGAAACTCAAGATCAACAGCCTGGTCTGACTGCAAAGCCATTTGTTCAAAATCCTCGTAAGAATTTTTCAAAAATTCAAAATCGTCGAACCAGCAGAGCGATGTCCAGATATGCTCGTATTTGGCTTCAAGTTTTTGGCGTTCACTGCCATCCGCCTCAGCGTAACGAATTGCTTTTGCGAAACGTCCATCGGTTTCACTTCTCGGTTTTTCCAAATTTCTAGACAGTTTTGCGGCAAGCAACGCATCCGTTACCCTTTGTCTTTCCATGCCGTCATAAACTTCCGGCTTATCGAGATCGGCCTCAATATCTTTCAGCTGCTTGGAACGCGAATAATCTTTGGGTCCTAATCTCAGAGGATCGCTATTCTCTTTGCCAACACCAAGATAATTGAATGCCAAATCTTTTCGGTCTTTATCGATAACTTCCTGAACAATCCAGGATCGGTCATGAATAATGACTGGAATACCGTATTCTTTAGACAGAAAATCCTCAAGATCAGCTCGGTCTTTGTCTTTGGCAAAGCGGCTGGTAATAAAAATGATGCGTTTGTAATCTCTGTCGGTTTCAGCGATTTTTTTAACATCGTCTTTGACTTTTCTTTTCCAGTCTTCGTTTGCACTGAAGGCAAACGCCCAGCGCTCCTCACCGGATTTTGTCTCTCCAACGTAAAAATTCTCAAATATTTTGTCAGAGACAGGATATGTTTCCGTGTCAACCTTACTGTCACCGCCACCATCAGGGCCGGTATGCGCTCTCAGGTTCGGACATATCGTTCTTTCGCTTAACTTCCTGCAAAAGGTTTCAAATTTCTGTGTTTCATTACGATTTGTGATAGTTTCCAGATGGTATTCAAAGCCATTTTGATCAAGAGCATAAGCCACCTGATCTTTTTCCGTATCTGAAAAATACTCAGGCCGCAGTTGGCGCATAAACTCAGACGGAGAAATTCTCTCCTGCTTTGGGACATCCTTTTCAGTCATAATTTAGTTTATAAATCATGAATCGAAAAAAATCACGGCATTTTGGAAACACCAAAAACTAAAAAATAGAGCTACCTGAGACGAGTTGTATTTATTTCAAAGTCAATTATTCTATTCTTGGTAATGTCATTATATCTTTCATTTACAAACGCCCTTTACTGCTCCGTATCTTTTTTCCTTGAGTCCGTTTTATCACTCTTCGCTTGTGAATACCCTGTCTTTTTGACGTTGATTGCAGCGGCGTCGAGAGTGTTCTTCAAGTGCGCGGCGTAGTGTTTTTCGATCATTTCGACTGAGGTTCTGCAGTTTTTGGCGACTTGGTAGATGTCGGCACCCTCCAAAAGTCGCATACATATGTATGTGTGGCGTAAGCTGTAGGATGTTCGGGCTTTCCCGTCGCGGTCGAGCTTCAGACCTTCCCGTTCCAGCAGGTTATCGAACATTTTGACATGGCTGCCCGGAAAGACATGATCCGACAACTGCGGATACTCTAGCCTTTCACTTGCATCCTTATTCGGTTTGGCTCTGGCTAAAAGCCGCTCATAGGGGCGCACCGCCCCCGCTGTACTTTTACAATAGCCAACCCCGCGTTTCCCGCGTACTTCGATCACGAGAATACGCTCTCCTGTTGCGGCATCTTCGACAATCTCTATGTCACGATGCTGCAAATTCTTCGCCTCATCTGGGCGAAGTCCGGTATTGCCCATAAAGAGTACATAGTCATGAAGTTGCTCTGCGGCCCATTTGAATTTGGTTGAGGCCTCTTTCGCATTTTTACGCGTGGCTTTGTAGAGCTGGTTATACTCCGCCGGAGAAAACCACGGGCGGTGAGAAACTTTGCCCGAGAGTTTATAAGGTGCAGAAAGATCAGGAATTGCCGCAAGCCAATTATGGCGCACGGCTGTTTTCAGGACTTGGCGCAATGTCACAATTTCATTGTGCAGTGTTTTGGGTGCAGGGAGTTTCGGATTAAAGGGACGATTGTCTTTTGCATTCGGATTTTTCTCCGTTTGCGGCGTCATGCGGTGAACGCGGTATTCCTGCGCCTTGCCGCCTGTCACTTCCGAAATCGGCAAATTTCCAAAGAACGGCAGTAAGTGGACACGCAAGCGGATCAGGTGTCCTTGTACCCAGCGCTTGCTGCGCTGGCCTTCAGTGATGACGGAATATTCTTTGATGAATTGATCGGCTACTTCTTCGAAGGTGACTTCTTTCTTTGATGGCGGTTCGAGTTTTCCGATGCTCGATTGTCCGCGCAAATCGAAGTACCAGTCTTCGGCAACACGGACTGCTTCGTGCAAAAACTTCTCTTTGGTCGAGGTGCGGTAGTTGTAGCCTTTGAGGTAGGCGGCGCATTGCCAGAACTGACTATCAGGCCGTCTATAGATGTAGGCCTTGCCGCCTAAAACGGGGTGGGTTTGCTCCATATCCATCATAACTCTCCTAAACGTCAAAACGTGTAAGTACCGTGTAAGACTTTTGTGCGAAAATTATGGCATATTATGGTTAATAAATGGTGTGTAAATCAGCGCTAAGTGCTTGATATTATTGGTTGTGTAGTTCACACAATAACCAAAATCAGATTATCCAGTCACGTTTCGGGGGCATTTCAGGGAAAATTATGACCATAGCCACCCGTGCTAAAAGCCGACAGGTTTGCAAACATCTAAAACCGGAAAGGTGCCTGATTAAGCAGAGGCTGTGTTCGCACAAACACAGAACAACTTTGAGCGGCTCGCGTTATTCCATTATAGAGCAAACGGGCTTTTTGCTCATCACTTCCGCCAACCCCTGGCGGCCACAATAATACGACATTATCGAACTGGCGATTCTTTGCCTGATGAATAGACATAACAGGAATACCGCGCGTCCATTGGTATCCGTAAGCTCTGTGCTGGGCAGCCTTGCGCTCAACTAACTCTGTTAATTCCGTCGTGTCCCAAAATTTTCGTCCTTGAGTTTGGTTCGTCCTGATAATTGCATTGCGCACGCTTGAAACCCAAGGTGGTGGGTTAATGATACTTGCCAGTATCACGCAAACCTCGTCGGTATTTATGGTTTCTGTTTCAGAGAACGCAGCAAGAATAACTTGCCTCTCTTCATTATTTTGATCCTCATGCACAAGTTTCAAGGGAGGAATAGCTCCGTAGCCTTGTGATTGCATGCCCTGCGCAGTGCGTGCGACTATTTCATCAGCCCAGCTTCGACCAGAAGGGGCATAAATTAAAGCTTTGCTGCCTGTTGCTCGAAACAGCGCGGAAGCCACGGCAAACGGCATGACATTTCTGAAATTGTACTCAATTCTTAGGCCTTGACCAGATTGAGGTGATTGAAGATTTCGAAGTGCCACCCCTGCGTTGAGAAGTCCCTGCTTCCCTGTGCGATGAACCACATTCAGTGCCTCTACCCGGCCGGTTTGGAACCAATTCAGGAATAGATCAGTATCAACACTGTCATCCAGGCATTGAAATTCATCGGCAGCTACAAAAAGTGCCACATGTGGAACAAGAGCCTTGAGGATGCGCAATCGCTCAGGCTTAAGTTCCTGGGCTTCATCAATGACAATAACAGGAAAGGTGCGTGCCACCCATTCAGCGACGATTGAATCTTCGAGAAGCTGACCGCAAATATTACAAGTTTGATCAAAATCATTCGCATGAAGCTGATTGACTGCCACAACAGAACGCCACCTTTGCAAGATTGACTGCGCAAAACTGTCTATTGTCATGCAGACAGCCTTGCCTCTGAGGCCTGCAATTTCTCGGAAACGACTATCAAGACGTTTTCGTGAACCATGCATGAATGTTAATGCAAGAATGCTTTGATGTGGCTCCAACGGACGTTGAATCAGATGTTGCCCAACTTCCTCAATAAGTCGGTGCGTTTTTCCTGTACCAGCTGGCCCCTCAAATCCCCGGAAAGGCATCGTTAAAAGTCCAGATAATTGTTTTGCCATTTTGGTTTGCAACGCTTGTTGCCATGTTTCCAGGTACGTTACGATCCATGGCAATTGAAGCGATTACATTCAACAGGTGAGACACGCGAGCGCAGCATGTTGGTTTGTCTGAAATGGCATCTGCTATAAGGCCATGAAGCACTTCGTCCGCTTTATGATTGCCTCGGGAAAGAAATGCCGGAAGATCATCTATATTTGCAGGTATTCCATATGATACTAGTTCAGAATCCTGAAGAACGCCAGTATCAGCACCAATAATCCATGCTACAACATGTTCTATTGTCCACCCGGTTGGCCAGGTTATTACACGGGCTGGTGGCTCTTCTTTTGCCACAAGCGCACCTACGTAAGTATTTCCTTGTGTATCTCCATCGATCAGGCACGTAAGCATTGGGTGCACTTCCCGAAGATCATCAAAAACATCTGCAATACGGGAATCCTTAGTTGGAATCACGCCGACTTCGTGGGTAAAACTTACGACATTTTCTTCTGAAGAGGTAATATCAGCAATACGCGCTAAAAGACGCAACCAGCCCGCGTCCGTCTTTCCTTCTGGGATAATTACAGCAGGATTCATTATCGCGGTAACAGTTGCATCTCTATCGGAAAGAAACAATCCTCGCCTAGGGCTGGTCGCATCTGTACTTAATGGCTTAGGAAGTAATGGTGAAGCACTCAGGTTACCAGACTTATTCACAAGAAGTACTAACTGGTGAGGACTTGGAACTGCTGCAACTGTTGGCGAATGTGTCGTGATAATCGTCTGTGAGGCATGTTTCTGCATAAGGTGCAAGAGTCGACGCTGTTGAGGCGGTGGGATATGTAGCTCTGGCTCCTCAATACACATGAGGAAGTTTTCCCCGTTTTTTGTTCGCATAGAACCAAAGCGCATCAGTAAAATGAGTGTTTGGAGAGATATAAGTCCGTTACCATGTCTGCGTGATGGTAACGGTACTTGTTCACCCTCTGAGAAATGTGGGATAACTGATTCAAGGACTCCTTCACTGTCCGTTGCTGTCAGACGGAGCTTAAGTTCCATTTGTCGTCCCAAAAGGCTGAGAATATCTTTATTAACCTCATCAACAAGAGGCTTCATTTTCTCATCATTTTCTAGTGGTGTTTCTGGATTACGCAACCTGTCACGTTCTTCAAGAACAGCTTCAGCAGGCTTCCCACCGACATAAGTCACAGCACGCCGGAACAATTCAGAACCAAAAGATATCATGCGATCCCAAGTACGACTTGCTGGAACCAGAAAAAAGCCCATTTCTTTAATTAGGCTAAGAGGAACTTGTGTAATACTGGCATCATCTGCAAATGGGTCATCCTGTTCGATATCATCCAGAAAATATCGGACACTCTCAACCTCAAGATTAGCTTGATCAAAACGAGCACAAAATGCCATTTGGCAAACAAGCATGTCTTCATCACTCTGCTTTATAGCAGAAACATTGCTATTAGCCGGATTAACCCATTTCGGCACTGCGCGTCCAGCACGAAACCAGTCGGACCACAGGGCGGGATCATTACCAGGAAACCCAGATATAGTAGCAATAATCTTGATTCTATCTGCAGCTTTTGGGGCCGAACCATAAAAGTCATGTTCCGTAAGGGTACGGACAAGTCGATCACGCCCGAATAAAAGAGCGAGGGATTCAATAATGGTGGTTTTTCCTGAGTTATTAGGACCGATAAGAACTGTAAAATCACCAAAAGTGACTTTACCTGATTTTATTCCTCGAAATCCTTCTATCTCTATTGAATGTATGTGCATATTCTTACCATTCTGATAATTTATTAATAATTGTCCATTTTATTATTCAATACTCTTCCAGCGCGATCTTCAATCACCTTACAAATATCCGCAAATACAGGGGAACGCAGGCCTTTGTGTTCCAACGTTTCTTTCAACACCAGGGCGTTTTCAATTGTGCTTTCGGCAATCGTTTTCAACTGTTTGTTCATGGCAGCCCATACCTACCTTTATTTCTTAACTAAAAGTCTGCAGGCATATTCTTGCTCGCCCCATTTGGTGGCAAACGTATCATCCACAACAAACCATTTGCCGCCTGGATCGCCCATGCCATGGTTTTCCCCCATACAGGAGCACTGACATTCATATCCCTCAGCATTCCAACAGGCTGGGGCGCATTTTTCCTGCACCCGGTATGGCTGAATAATATAAAGTTTTCCCCAGCGATGCAGGGTACTTTCCACAAGCCTGTTTAGCCATGCATATGGCAAGACCCAATGCTTACGCTCTTTATCCCATTTAGGCTTTGTTCGCCCGCCATTCTGAAGCCATACCCTATTATCTGCATGATATGGAAGCTTAAGGGATAATGGCTTGCCTTTCGCCTGTCGGTAAATGACTGGAATTACTGGCTGGCTCCATATTCTTTTTATCTTATCTAGATCAGTTGTGTCCGTCATAATAATATCCTGTCAAATACGAAAATCTTTAAATCCGCGCCAGCATGTCTTTGATGACTTGAGGTCTATGAATGATATCACGTGCCGTGAATCGTAAAACCTTGAGTCCCTGATTTTTGACATACGCATCCCGGCGTCCATCATGTTCGACGGCTTCGGCGGTCAAATGGATATCGCCATCAACCTCCACATCATAGGGCTGGCCAGAGGTGGCATTTACAAGAAAATCTAGACGATATTGGCCGATCTCATATTGAGGTATGTAGCTGAGCTTCAGTTCATCCAGAATTGCCGCCAGCGCATTCTCGGTATGATTTAACGGGTGCTTTTTGCGTTTCTGTAATTTCTCAGCATAGTTTGCCAGCGCATATAGCGGCGCATCTGGTGATACTTTTTGACAGGCATACATATCCCCGATGATATAGAGCAAGTTTTTTGCCCGCGTGACTGTGACATTCACCAGGTCGCTTTGAGCGGAGGAAAATTTAACAAGATGTCTGTCCATATTGTCAGCGACAACAGGAGAATAAATCAGTACGTCGCATTCGCTTCCCTGGAAGCTATGGGCCGTTCCAATTGTGAAGCGGTCTTCAACTGCCTTAAACCAGGGTAATTTGGCAAAAGCTTTCTTCAGCTCCGCAACCTGCTTGCGGAATGGGGTGATGATACCATAGGTTAAGTGAGGCGCTGTAAATAATGCCTGTTGTGCCCAGTTGTTAAATATCTCGACAGCTTTATTGACCTCTGCCGGATTCCAGGTGCCTTTTTGCTCTTTTACAATGCTTCCGGGGGTGTGATGCCAGATAAGGCCGGTTTCCTGTATCGGCAAAAGACTGCCTTCTTTATTGAGAGTCGTCTGGGTAACCAGCTTTCCACCGTAAAAACTCTGGTTCGAGAATTCGATAATGTCCGGATGGCAGCGATAGTGTTGCTTTAGGAAGGATGCATATTTTGTCGCAGAAAGCGCACGGTCGAAAGCGGATCGTTTGGTGAAAGACCAATCATCCACGATATCTTCTATGCCTGTCGCTTTGGCTATCGCATGCTCAGTCGTGTCTTTTATGGAGGTGATATGCCTGAATTGTTCGGGGTCGCCGATAAAGACGGCACGTTTAGCACGGTATAATAAAGGGATGATGGATGGAATATCGCATTGCCCGGCTTCGTCAATCACTACAAGATCAAAAAGATCTTCCTGTAAAGGAAGGGAATTATTGATAGATTGATTGGTGGTAATCCAAATAGGGAAGAAACGCTCTAATGCATCAAATGATTTTCTCATTCTTCTAAAGCGTCCCGGGCTAAGGTCGCCCATATCCTTGAAATAGTTATTGGATGCCTCAATGGCGTCTTTTTGATGCCCCGAAACAGCACCAAGCCATCTATTATCAAATAAACTTTGTGAAATTGCAGCTTTTGTTTCTTTCAGTTTTTTAAGATCGATAACGGAAGGCAACTGGGCGATCTTGGCTTCCAGATTCCGGCGTTGCAAAATGCACATGGCCCAGTGCTGATGGATCGTTAGCCATTCTGCTGTTGACCGCGCTTTTATCAAAGCATCATCCCAGTTTTCATCGACCAAAGACAAACTTAAAAGATCGGTATATCCGGTGTCTTTAGAAAAGACATGATTCAATAGGTCGTTATGCCTTTTCTTGAAACGATCCAGTCCAAACAGCCTGCGCCGTAACCAAAGGCCAATTCCTGCCGCGCTGTGTTTTCTATATTTTTTCACAGACGCAGCATTGTCGGCAACGGGGTCTTGATCATCAAATTGCTGCTCCCAATTTTCCGGCAACTTTTGAAGCAGTGAGGACTCTTTGGAATAAAGGTCGCCAATTTTCTCCTGAATGAGTCTGGCTTTTTTCAATCCGGCACGTGTGACCTCTATATTATATTCTATCTCGGAAAATTTGGCAGTTTCCTGATCGGAATCCTGATGATTGAATCTCGTATCGCTTATACGTTCAAGCAAAGAAGAAATTTGTTTTTGGCATTCCTCGGTCTTCGCCTGATTGCCTAAACGCATTGTCCAGTTGCCAAGACTTTTCATGCTGTGACCCAGACGTTGATACACACCGTCAACAGGCATGTTATTATTGCTGGAAAATAAAACGGTCTGATTGTCGAAAACGGCGCTGGCAATCAACGTTGTTACAACCTGCGTTTTACCTGTGCCCGGAGGGCCTGTCACAACGGTAAGCGGCACCTGCAGACCCTTTCTGACAGCATCCTCCTGTTGCTCATTGAGTGTGCTTATCTCGATGATGGATAGTTTTCTCTGACCATTGAATTCTTGAGCGCCCTGAACATACGACCTGAGAGCGGATTGCTTGCCCAGCGCATCCCCATTCTTGAAAATTTGCATCAACTCATAGCGCAGCTTGTCTTTTGTGCCGCCCTTGTTGGTACGAAACAAAATAGCTTTATCAATCAATGCTTCTGAAGGAATATATTTCTTTACGGCCTTCATACGCGCATCGAAGCTGCCGAATTCGCCTTCAAGTTCGTCGCATATTTCCTGTATCTCTTCCGCATTGTAATGATTAAGAAAGTAAGAGCGGTTTACGGAAAGATTTTTGCTCCTCGGGATAATGCTAAGAATAGCGTTGTCCGTAAAGTTGGCCGACACCTCCACAAAGAAGAGAGGCGATATCATGTCTCTTTCATCTTTGAAAATCGGAAAGCCATAATGAAGATCAACCAGCGTTTCTTGATCGGCTGATCTTTGGAGGATAAAATTTCTCTCTTTGACGTTAGATAACAATACTTTTAGTTCGGGTAATGCTTGCGTAAAAAGCGCCCCCTGTATTTCTTCGGCAGGAAAAATATATGTTTGATGCTCCTGGTTCTTGCGAAGACTTAATTGCATGGCTTGCTCGGCATCCATGCAGCTGAGGTAATATTTTAAGAGTGACTGGAATTTTGATTGATTCATCTTGCACTCACCTTACATGTCGCCAGCAGATTGCGCATCAGCATGGTCAAAGGCGGACGCCATGCGGTCTATCTCGCGTCTATCCAAGCCGTGGTTTTGTGCTACATCGCGCCATTGGGCAACACCAGCGCTGACTTCCCTGATGATCGCTTTGGCATCATCCTGTGATAAGCGGAACTCTTTCGCCACGGACAAGGCCAGATCGAGCGATGCCGTCCCGTCATAAAGGTCAATCGTTGTGGTCAAAATGCGTGGTTTTATCTCCACCGGCGTTGGGTTCATGTCATAGGCCGGTGACAAACGCCAGCCTCTGTGGCGCTCATAAATGAATCCGTGGTTGCGCAGATGGTCGTCGGTATTGGAGATCAGAATGCTGAACACGATCCTGCGCCAGAGTTGCGCCAAATCTGCGACAGGCTCTGCCCCGTATTGACGCAGCGCGTCCGCAATCTCTAGATAGCTGTGCTGCTCGTTATCTTTTGCCTGCAGCATGCTCATAGCTGACAGAAATGGAATACGCGTGTCATCCGCGCGGTCAAAACGCCGAATAATCAGGACAGGCTTGTCTAAAACTGTTTCCAGCCGCCATGCAGGCACTGTCAAGCCAGCGTTTTCCGCCAGCACCAACGCGACTGCTTCCCAGACCACGACATTGTATTCGTCATCTTTGCGAGGGAATTTTGCGATGGACAGATGGCCGTCCGTATCGCGCACAGAGGCTTTTGGCCTCGCTCCGCCCAAGGAAGATCCGGGAGCCAGTAGGATGCGCAGATCTTCCGCATTTTCCTCATCGGCCAAAAAGCGTTCCGTGGCTGACAACAGCCGTGGTAAATCCACCAGCGGCGGGATCGTCCTTTGCCCTCTGGGGGCAAGAAACGGCCGGTCCAGCGCATCCGAGAACCGTAAGGCTCCCTGCCGCGCCTCGTCATTAACCCCCAGCAAGAAATCCGCTTCACCAAGCGTCCGTGCAGTTTCTCTAGCGGCTCGTGCGCGTTGTGCTTCTGCGCGGCGCATCAACACACGCCCCCAGCGATCAGGCGCGGAATCACCGATAGAGCCGAAGAGGCTTTGATCAGCCAATGTATGAAAAGAACCCGCTGTTAATGCCAGCGCAGGCTCCAGCGCGAAATGCTCGGGATGCTTCAACCAGCTGTCATGGTATTCAAAAGATGCGCTTTCGCGACCTTTGCGGTTGTGGCACCACAGCCGCCCGATAGGATGGTTTTCATCGCCCAGCGTGATAGAGACATAGATTTCCCGGCTGCTCATGATCGATCCTTTTTGTACGGCAGACGAATGCGCTTGGGCAGGTTTTCTTCGTCCAGCTGTCGTCCGACCGTGTCATGGACAGCATCGGCCATATCCGCCAAACGGTCGGTCAGCCCCAGTACGAACAGCACCGAGGCATATCCTCCCAGCGAAACCGAAGGATCGCCTTTCTCAATTTTGCCCAGCGTCGCCTTGGACAACCCAGCGCGTTCCGTCATCAACGCCACGGGTATGCGGCGGCGGCGGCGGCTGTCGCTGATGTCCTGCCCCAGCTTGCGCAGGGCTTTCTGGACGGGAATGGGTAAAGTCGTCTTTGTCATTTTATACCTTTAAGGCCTCTTATTAGAGTCTTTATTTATGATAAAGCCTACTATAATATACCTTACAACAAAAATCAAGCCTAATGACTTTAATGGTTATTATAATATGCCTTATAATATATAAGGCATATTATAATATACTTAAAAATGCTTGTGAAGGTTTTCGGCTTAACTATAAGAAAATCAACCCGATCGGGATTATTAATGGCTGGATTGACTGCATACGAATGAAAACATCCCGATCGGGTTGATTGTTGTTACCTGCCTATTGATTTGTGGCGGCAATAAACAGCAAGCGCATATGCAAGGCAGTACTGATCATTATCACTTAATTTGAGAATCTATTGAACCCTCCGCCTTTTTCCGCTATTTTCTCATTTATACAAAAATTCGTGGGCAAATAGGAACGCTATGCAAACCGATATTCTGACCATTAGAGAGGTTTCTGAATACCTCAAGTTAAATGAGAAAACTACTTATAGACTTGTATCTGAAGGAAAAATACCCGGCTTTAAGGTTGGCGGAGCGTGGCGCTTTAAAAAAACAGAAATTGATGCGTGGATCAAAGAACAAGGGTCAAAACAAAAACAATGAAGGTTATCGACAACATTAACGCTCTGCTTGGTGACGACCTGAAGGCTTCGATTTCCCCGAAGTCCAAGGTTAAGATCGCGGCGTCATGTTTTTCGATCTATGCATATGAAGCGTTAAAGGCTGAGCTATCTAAAATTGAGTCTCTGGAATTCATTTTTACCGCCCCAACATTTGTCGCCAACGAGGTTACGGACAGGGTTCGCAAGGAACGTCGTGAGTTTTTTATCCCCAAAGCGCATCGCGAAAGCAGTCTCTATGGCTCTGAGTTTGAAATTCAGCTTCGCAATAAACTGACCCAGCGCGCGATTGCCAGAGAATGTGCGGAATGGGTACGGAACAAAGCTACGTTTCGTTCGAACCGAACAAAATCCCAGATGCAACAATTTATCTGCGTTGACCAAGGCGATCAAAAAACAGCATACGCGCCCTTGCATGGTTTTACCGCCGTGGATCTAGGATACCAGCCTGGTGATGCCGTTTCCAATATCGTCAACCGTTTCGATGATGAGGCCCATACCGCTACCTACCTTCAGCTTTTTGACCGAATTTGGAATGATCCCGCCAAGCTTCAGGATGTGACCGACGCCATTTGCGACCACATCGAGTCCGTCTATCAGGAAAACGCGCCGGAGCGCATTTACTTCCTGATGCTCTACAATATTTTCAAAGAGTTCCTCGAAGACATTAACGAGGACGTTCTGCCGAACGACCGCACGGGCTATCAGGACAGCCTGGTCTGGAAAAAGTTGTTCAATTACCAGCGCGATGCCGCCGTCGGTATCATCAATAAGCTGGAAACCTACAACGGTTGTATTCTTGCTGATAGCGTGGGTCTGGGCAAAACATTCACGGCCCTGGCCGTCGTCAAATATTATGAGCTTCGCAACAAGTCTGTGCTGGTACTGTGTCCGAAAAAGCTGGCGGATAACTGGCTGAACTACAATAAAAACCTCAAGACCAATATCTTTGCGCAGGATCGTTTCGGCTACGATGTATTATGCCACACCGATCTCTCGCGTACATCGGGAGAATCCTTTGGCATTCCGCTCAACCGTGTGAATTGGGGCAATTACGATCTAGTAGTGATCGACGAGTCCCATAACTTCCGCAATAACGATGTCTTTAAAGATCGGGAGACACGTTATCAAAAACTGTTGAACAAAGTTGTCCGCGAAGGCGTAAAAACCAAGGTACTGATGCTCTCTGCTACTCCTGTCAACAACCGCTTTAATGACTTGAAAAATCAACTTGCGCTCGCTTATGAGGGCGAGTCCGATACGTTGAATGATAAATTAAAAACCAAACGCGGCATTGACGAAATTTTCCGCCGTGCCCAGCTTGCCTTTAATGCGTGGTCGGAGCTTCCGCCTGAGCAACGAACAGCAAAAGCCATTCTTGATAAGCTGGATTTCGATTTCTTCGAAGTTCTGGATAGCGTGACCATCGCCCGCTCGCGCAAGCACATTGAAACCTTCTACGATACCAAAGATATTGGCAAATTTCCTGAACGACGCAAGCCTATTTCTCGTCACTGCCAGCTGACCCAGCGCACAGATGTGCTTGGCTTCAATGATATTTTCGGCCAGCTTTCCTTGCTGAAGCTCTCAGTTTATGCACCGATCAGTTATATCCTGCCAAGCCGCCTCAGAAAATATGAAGAATTATACGACACGGAGAAATTCAGGCAGGTTGATCGCGAGACGGCATTAAAAGCCCTCATGACGACCAACCTGCTCAAGCGGCTTGAAAGCTCGGTAGAATCCTTCCGCCTGACGCTGGAAAAGCTTGAAGACAAGCTCACCAGTACCCTTGATACCATTGCCAAGTTTGAGGCCGGTCAGGATATCAGTGTCTCCGATTTCGCCGAGGGTGTAGAAGACAGTTTAGAGGGAGACGAAGATAATCTTGATGAACTTGGCAACGATGGCAACAGCGTTGGCGGCAAGGTCAAGATTAGCTTGTCTGATATGGATGTGCCGCGCTGGAAAGGCGACCTCAACGGCGACCTACACCTGATCCAGACACTTCTGGAATCCATGCGCAAGATTACGCCAGAGGACGACGCCAAGCTTCAAGACCTTAAGGCGCATATCGTTCAAAAGATCGAAAACCCCATTAACGACGGCAACAGGAAGGTTTTGATCTTCACGGCCTTCGCTGATACTGCCCAATACCTTTACAAAAATATTGCAGGCATCCAAAGCGGCCTTAACGTTGCCGTGGTGACAGGGCAAGGTGCGCCAAAGTCAACGCTGGGCACGGGATATGATTTCCAGTCCGTCCTAACGCTCTTTTCCCCACGATCGAAGGAAAAGGCGTTGGTCATGCCTGAAGAAAAAGGTGAAATAGATATACTGATCGGCACAGATTGTATTTCCGAAGGTCAAAACCTCCAAGATTGTGATTTTCTAATTAACTATGATATCCACTGGAACCCCGTGCGCATCATCCAGCGTTTCGGGCGTATTGACCGTATCGGCTCACCCAATGCCAGCATCCAGCTTGTCAATTATTGGCCGGATATTACGCTGGACGAATACATCAATCTGAAAGAACGCGTCGAAAATCGTATGATGATCGCCGATGTAACGGCCACAGGTGATGATAACCTTCTGATGCACAAATCCAGCGAAGTCGCTTACCGCAAAGAACAGCTTCGCCGCCTGCAGGAAGAAGTGATTGAGCTTGAAGACCTGAAGACGGGCATTTCCATCACCGATCTCGGCCTCAATGACTTCCGTATGGATTTAATTAACTACGTCAAAAAGCACGGCGATCTGGAGGATGCCCCTAAGGGGATGCATGCCGTTGTTCCTGCCCAGCCCGAGCTTGGCCTCAAGCCTGGTGTGATCTTTGCGCTCCGCAATCGTAATGACGGCGTGAATATCAATCAGCAGAATCGCCTGCATCCGTATTATCTGGTCTATATCGCCAAGGATGGTGAGGTCATCGCCAACCATACTGAGGCCAAAAAACTGCTCGACCTGGTGCGCACCAGCAGCAAGGGACACGAAGAACCCATCGCCGCTATTTGTCGCCTGTTCAACAAAGAAACCGATGACGGGCGCAACATGAAGCCGTATTCCGATCTTCTCGGCGCAGCGATCCGCTCGATGATCGAGGTGAAGGAAGAAAAGGATATCGACAGCCTGTTCACCGGCGGAAAAACGACCGCGCTTGTGGGCGCAATCTCCGGCCTCGATGATTTTGAGCTTATCGCCTTTCTGGTGGTGCAGGCGGATAGCAAATGACCCTGTTCGCCTATCCGCAAAAAGCCGCTTATGGCCGCATCGTGCCGAAAACCAAGATTTACGAACGCGCCGCCCCCAGCGCCGCGCAGAAAAAACTGTTTGTGGATCAGGTGGAACAGATTATCTGGAGCCACAAGCTGGCACCAGAGACAATCAACATCAAAGCCACCAAGGCTGTGCCGGAGATTCAGGTCTTCACCATCGCCCTGAAAACGGGGACGCTGAAGGAAGATGTTCTGCGCTGTATCGATAAGGCTATCCCGTTCCCCATCCTGTTCGAGCTTGCCTATGACGGCAAGGTAAAGGCCACAGCTTGCTACAAACGCCCGAACGAGGCCGACAATGCAAAATGGGTCGTCAGCCCGTATTTCGAAGGCAAGTGGCAACCCGCAGATGCCAGCCGCCAAACTCTTCCCATCACGCTCGACATGGGCGCGCTTTATGCCGAATTACTGGGTGCAATCATTCCTTATCCCTCCAGGCAGGGAGAAACCCTGCAAGAACGCGTCGCACGAGCGGAAACCATACGCATACGTGAGGATGAGCGTGATAAGGCACAAGCACGACTGGAAAAAGAAAAACAATTCAACCGTAAGGTTGAAATCAATGCAAAAATCCGCACACTGGATACGGAAATTGAAGGGCTAAAATCATGCAAAAACTAAAAATGCACACGAAAGATTTGACACAGGATCATATTGCGAAAATACGCGAGCTGTTTCCGAATTGCGTGACCGAAGCCAAAGACGCGCAAGGCGCGGTCAAGCTGGCGGTGGACTTTGACCTGCTGCGCCAGGAGCTCTCCGGTCAGATCGTGGAAGGGCCACAGGAACGCTACGCCTTGAATTGGCCTGGCAAGCGCGAAGCCTTGCTCACCGCCAACGCGCCCATCGCCAAAACACTCCGCCCTGCGCGTGATGAAAGCGTCGATTTTGACACCACGAAAAACCTCTTTATCGAGGGTGATAACCTTGAGGCCCTGAAGCTTTTGCAGGAAACTTATCTCGGCAAGATCAAGATGATCTATATCGATCCTCCGTATAATACCGGGCGCGACTTCGTATATAAAGATAGGTTCTCAGAGGGAACAGAAGAGTTCTTAAAGCGCTCAAACCAAAAAGACGAAGAGGGAAATCGTCTTATTGCTAATACCGAATCTAATGGTCGATTTCATTCTGATTGGCTTACAATGTTGTATCCTAGAATAAAACTAGCCCGGAATCTATTATCTGACGATGGTATTATTTTTATAAGCATTGACGATTCTGAAGTCGAAAATCTAAAAAAGATATGTGGCGAGATATTTGGCGAAGAGAATTTCCTCGCACAAATTATTTGGCAAAAAATTCATAGCACTAAGAATGATGCAAAATATTACTCTGATACGCATGAATATATACTTTGCTATGCCAGATCTATTACGCTGTGTTCGATAAACTTATTGCCCAGAACAGAGAAAATGGATGCTCGGTTTACAAACCCTGACAATGATCCGCGAGGCCCATGGTCATCTGGAGATCTTGTTGCGGCGGAAGAAAGAAAGGGTGGGTATTTTGATATTGTTGGCCCAACGGGAAAAACCTTTAATGTGCCAAAAGGAAAGCATTGGGTTTATTCTGAAGAAAATTTGAAAAGAATGGTTTCCGAAGGGCGTATATGGTTCGGCGTTAACGGTGATGCTTTCCCACGTTTGAAAAGATACCTGTCTGATGTGCAGCAGGGGCGCAAAGCCGATACCTTATGGCTTTCATCTGAAGTCGGTCATAATCAAGAATCTAAAAGAGAAATTAAGGATTTGTTTGATGGAAAAGTTTATTTCGACACTCCAAAGCCTGTTCGCTTGATAAAACGATGTATAGAACTGGCGACTACGAAAGATGATATTATTTTAGATTTCTTCTGTGGATCGGCCACTACCGCTCATGCCGTTCTGGAGTTTAATGCAAGTGATTCCGGTATGCGTAAATTCATCATGGTACAATTACCGGAGGCTTTTGACGAAAATTCTGAAGCTTATAAGGATGGATATAAAACACTTTCTGATGTTGCGAAGGAGCGCATTCGTCTTGCAGGCCAGAAAGTAATTGCTGGAGAGAGTAATAAGGATTGGAATAAGGATATCGGATTCCGTGTATTAAAGATCGATACTTCTAATATGGCTGATATTTATTATGTGCCGGATGCGGTGAAGCAAAGTGACCTACTAAAATCTGTAGAAAATATCAAACCCGACCGTACAGGCGCAGAAGACCTGCTGTTCCAGGTATTGTTGGATTGGGGTGTGGATTTGACCCTGCCGATTGCGCGAGAAAAAATCGCAGGTAAACATGTCTATTTCGTGGATGGCAACGCGCTGGCGGCGTGTTTCGAGACGGGTGTGTCGGAAGACTTTGTGAAAGAGCTTGCTACCCGCAAGCCGCTTCGTGTTGTCTTCCGCGATAACGGCTTTACCTCCGACGCTGTTAAAATCAACGTAGGGCAAATCTTTAAGCAGCTTTCTCCTTCCACAGAAGTCAGATCGATTTAAGGGGAACGCATGGATCAGGCCGCATTACAAACCCTTTTAGATCAGCTCATCACCACATGGGAGAATGAGACTATTGAGTTTAAAGAGGTTGGTGACAATTATTCCACCAGTGACATTGGAAAGTACTTCTCTGCGCTTTCCAATGAAGCAAACCTGCGCGGTCTGGAAAAAGCTTGGCTTGTTTTCGGGGTAAATAATCAAAGCCGTGCTATTACGAATACAGATTTTCGTAACGATCCCGAGCGGCTTCAAGCTACGAAAAAACAGATATCAGATGGAACCGAGCCAAGCATAAGTTTTCGTAACATTCACGAATTACACACGCCTGAAGGTGGTCGCGTTATCTTGTTTGAAATCCCTGCCGCGCCACGTGGCATGCCTATTGCGTGGAATGGACATTATTATGCTCGTTCTGGCGAAAGCCTAACCGCTTTAGGTTTGGATAAGGTGGATGAAATCCGCCAGCAGACCCTGTCAACGGACTGGTCTGCGCAAATTGTCCCGAATGCCACCGTTGCAGACCTGGATGACGAAGCCGTTCGCAAGGCGCGGGCATCATTCGCCCAGAAGCATGCCAACCGTTTTACCAAAGAAGAGATGGAAAGCTGGTCTCTTGAGGCCTTCCTGGATCGTGCGAAATTAACACAGAACGGACAAATTACCCGCACGGCACTGTTGCTGTTGGGCAAAGCAGAATCCGCTTTCCGTCTGTCACCGCATCCAGCGCAATTAACCTGGAAGCTAGAAGGTGAAGAACGCGCCTATGAGCATTTCGATACACCGTTCCTTCTTACAACAACCAAGTTGTATCAGCGCATCCGAAACATTCAAATCAGACTCTTGCCCGCAGGGCAGCTTGTCCCGCATGAGGTTTCAAAATACGACCAAGGTATTGTTTTAGAGGCCCTGCATAATTGCATCGCGCACCAGGATTACACGCGCAACGGACGTATCGTTGTCACCGAGAAACCAGACAAGCTTATTTTTGAAAATGAAGGCGGCTTCTATGAAGGTCAGCCGGATGATTATATCCTGGGTGAAAGAACGCCACGCCGTTATCGTAACCCATTCCTGGTGCAGGCCATGGTCGAGCTGGGCATGATTGATACGATGGGATACGGTATTCATCGCATGCATAAAGGCCAGGCAAATCGTTACCTTCCCCTGCCTGATTACGACTTATCTGAAACAAATGCCGTGCGCATGACGATATATGGCGGTGTTGTCGACCCTGCATACAGCCAGATGCTGATGCAGAGAACAGACCTATCGTTTGTAGATGTTCTTGCCCTGGATCGTGTTCAGAAAAAGCTTCCAATTCCTGATGAGGCAATCACTCGCCTTCGTAGAACGCAGTTGATTGAAGGGAGAAAACCAAAGTTCCATGTTTCAGCAGTGGTAGCGGCAGCGACAGATCATAAAGCCGAGTACATTCGAACCCGCGCTCAACATGATGCGCATTACCAGAAACTCATTTTAGATTATCTTGAGAAGCATGGATCTGCCTCACGGAAAGAGATCGATACACTTCTTTGGACGATTCTAAGCGAAGCTTTAGACGATAATCAAAAGAATCGCAAAATAGGAAATCTCTTAACATCTCTGCGCCGAAACGGTGCCATTCAGAACCATGGCTCGGATAGAGCACCAATATGGAGGCTAGCTAAAAATGCAGAGTAAAAAGACATTAATTGCAGAGAAAAGTGCAGAGAAAGATATATTGTACAATAATATCAAATACTTGCATCTCTGCAGAACCGTAATTTATTACGGAGACAAAAGAGAAGTATTGTCATGAAATTAAAGTTTAAAGTTCAGCCCTATCAAACTAATGCGGTGGAATCCGTGGTGGATTGTTTTGCAGGGCAACCGTTCATCTCAGGCGCAACCTATCGCATCGATCCCGGCAAGACGCGCAATGGCATGGAAGCATTTGAGTTTGAAACAGGCTTCCGTAATGCTGATATGCGTCTGACGGACGCCCAAATCATAGATAATATCCATGCCGTCCAGAAACGACAGAATCTTCCGCTCTCTGAGAAACTGATTTCCAGCGCACAGTGCAAGATCAACCTGGACGTGGAGATGGAGACCGGTACGGGTAAAACCTATTGCTATATCAAGACCATCTTCGAGATGAACAAGCGGTATGGCTGGAACAAATTCATTATCATGGTTCCTAGCATTGCCATTCGTGAGGGGATTTACAAATCCTTTGAGATTACTGCCGACCACTTCACCGAAAGCTACGGCAAGAAGGTGCGGTTCTTTATCTATAACTCCAAACAGCTTCACCACCTGGAAAGTTTTTCATCCGACGCTGGCATCAACGTCATGATTATCAACATTCAGGCGTTTAATGCACGTGGAGCAGATAATCGCCGCATTTATGAAGAACTGGATGACTTCCAATCGCGCAAACCTATCGATGTAATTTCCAGCAACCGTCCGATCCTGATCCTGGATGAGCCACAGAAGATGGAGGGTGCGGCTACGATGGAGGCTTTGCCCAAATTCAAGCCGCTCATGATCCTGCGCTATTCTGCCACCCACCGCACTACATATAATAAAGTGCATCGCCTGGATGCGCTTGACGCTTATAACCAGAAACTGGTCAAAAAGATCGCCGTACGCGGCATCACAGTAAAGGGACTGGCGGGAACAAAAGCCTTTCTTTACCTGGAATCCATCCAAATCTCTAGAAATGCACCACCTGTCGCCAAGGTAGAGATTGAGATAAAACAGGCGAACGGTATCAAGCGCGTCGTTAAACGTCTAAACAAGGGCGATAATCTTTATGATATCTCAGGCGGACTTGACCAGTATAAAGGCTTCGTCGTCTCCCAGATCGACTACACGCAGGACAGCGTGGAATTCACCAACGGCGAAACCCTAACGGCAGGCGAGGCCACGGGCGACGTGACTGAGGACGCCATCCGCCGCATCCAAATCCGCGAAACCATCAAGGCACATCTAGAGAAGGAAGCAGCGCTTTACGCTCAAGGGATTAAAGTATTGTCGCTTTTCTTCATCGACGAAGTGGCAAAATACCGTGATTACACCCGCGATGATGAAAAAGGTGACTATGCTCGCGTCTTCGAGGAGGAATACGAAAATGCCAAAAAAGATGTCCTGGAAACGTTGGCCCTGGAAAACGAGGCTTGGCGCGAACATTTGAGAGGAATTGACGCGGCAGCAACCCATGCAGGCTACTTCGCTATCGACAAGAAAACCAAGCGCATGACCGACCCCAACGTGGACTCACGCGGTGAAAATGCAGGTTTATCCAGCGACGTGGATGCCTACGACCTCATTTTAAAGGATAAGGAACGCTTGCTATCTTTCGGGGAGCCTGTGCGCTTCATCTTCTCCCATTCCGCTTTGCGCGAAGGCTGGGACAACCCCAATGTTTTTGTCATGTGCATGCTCAAGCATAGCGACAACACCATCTCCCGTCGCCAGGAAGTCGGGCGTGGTCTGCGTTTGTCAGTTAACCAGGACGGGGAGCGTATGGATCATCCCGCAACCGTCCATGACATCAATATACTGACCGTGGTGGCCAGTGAGAGCTACAAAGATTTTGTGGGTAATTTGCAGAGAGAAATCAGCGACTCTCTGTCCGCCCGCCCGCGTAAGGCCAACGAAGAATACTTCACGGGTAAGATTATACCCACCGCTGATGGCGGCACGATGGAAATCACGGCAACATTGGCAAAACAGATCGAACGCTGGCTTGTCAAAAACGACTATACAGATACGGACGACAAGATCACCGATGTCTATCACAAGGCCAAGGAAGAAGGCACACTTGCATCCCTCCCTGACGATCTGAAACCGCATGAGGCTGGCGTTATCGCCTTGATCAACAGCGTGTTCAGTGAATCCCAGATTCCCCAGCCTGGAGATGACCGGAAACCGAAGCCCAACCTGCTCAATGACAATTTTAACAAGAAAGAGTTTCAGGATTTGTGGGCACGGATCAATAAGCGTGCTGTGTACCGCGTTGACTTTGATTCCGCAGAACTTGTGGAGAAATGTATTTCCACCCTTAACAGCGAACTGAAGGTATCTCCGCTTCAATATATTGTTCATGCTGGCATTCAAGATGATCAAATCTCTGACACGCAGCTTGCAGATGGCGATGGCTTTACTTTGCAAAGCACTCAGACAGATATATTACGTACCTCCATTGGATCATCCGTTAAATATGACCTTCTGGGTAAGATAGCCGAGAATGTTCATCTGACCCGTAAAACGCTGGCTAGCATTCTTTCTGGTATAGGAAAGGCAGTTTTTGATCAATTCAGACTGAATCCAGAACACTTCATAGCCGAAGCTACACGTCTGATTAATGAACAGAAAGCCACGGTCATTATTGAGAAACTAGCCTATGATGAAGTAGCAGGAACTTACGACTCTAGCATTTTTACCGCAGGACAAAGTCGTCAGGATTTCTCCCTGGCAAGCGAGAAGCTGAAGAAGCATATTTATGACTACGTCATTACTGACTCCAAAACCGAGCGTAACTTCGTACAGGAATTGGACACCAGCACTGAAGTTGTTGTCTATGCCAAACTCCCGCGTGGGTTCCTGATCCCCACGCCCATGGGTGATTACAACCCCGACTGGGCAATTTCTTTCACTGAAGGAAAAGTCAAATATATCTACTTTGTGGCTGAGACCAAGGGCAGCATGTCATCCATGGAGTTGCGCGAAATTGAAAAGAAGAAAATTGAATGCGCCCGCAAATTTTTCGACAAGATCAACGTGAACATCGCCCAAGACAAAGTGAAATACGATGTGGTCGATAGCTTTAGTAAGCTAATGGATGTGGTGGGATTAAAGGAAGTGGCATAGAAAAGGGGACAAGATGCTGCAGAAGATTGTCGGGATCAAGAATGTCGGGCGGTTTCGCAATTCTGCGGGCAGCGGTGATACTACGCTGGCCAGGCACAGCTTCATTTTTGGCGCGAACGGCCACGGCAAGACCACCATCTGCGCCATTCTGCGCTCGGTGAAAGACAATGATCCGGCCCATGTGATTGGACGCAAAACCTTAGGCGTGACTGATGCCGCTTCCGTTGAGCTTCTGACCAGCGGCGGACTCGTCAAATTCAACGGCACGGCTTGGGACGTAGCTAAGCCAGAGTTGGCCATCTTCGACAGCGCCTTTGTGACCGAGAATGTCCATTCTGGCGATGTGGTGGATGGCGATCAGAAGCGGAATCTTTATCGCGTCATCATCGGCGATGCAGGCGTCACCTTGGCCGAGCAAGAGAAGAGCCTTGCCGAGGAAGGCCGCAAGAAGACGGCAGAGGTCAAAAATGCCGCCACCGCCCTTCAGTCGCACATGGACGGCATGAAGCTGGAAGATTTTCTTGGCCTTCAACAGATAGACGACATCGACCAGAAGATTGCCGCACAGGAAAGCGCCCTGACAGCCATCAAGGAGGCTGCCGCCATCAAGGCGCGGGCGGAGTTGGCCAAACTTGCCGTCCCTGAACTCCCAACAGGCTTCACCGATATTCTAGTTAGGACAATCGACGAGATTGCTCATGATGCGGAGCAGCAGATCAAGACCCACTTCGCTGCCCATGGCATGACCACAAAGGACGGCGCGAATTGGGCCGTGCAACAGATCGACCATGCGGGTGAGTCCTGCCCCTTCTGCGGTCAGGATACCAAGAGCCTTGACCTTATTGCGGCCTATAAATCCATTTTCAGCGAGAAATACAAGGCGCTGCGTCGCGACATCAAGTCCATGAAGGATGGCATCAGCGATGCTATGGGCGATACGGCCCTGGCCAAGCTCGAAACCTTCGCGGCAACCCATAAGGCCGGTCTAGAATTCTGGAGCAAATACTGCGACCTAAATCAGGCTGAGTTGCAGCTGCCCGCCGACCTGGCGCAGGCCATTACCAGCCTGCGCGCTGCCGTCACGACCCTGATCGAGAGGAAGGCGCAGGCACCTTTGGAGGCGGTGGCAATAGACCAGACATTCTTGCTGGCACAGGCCGCCTATGAGGCGACCAAGGCCAAAATCACCGCCTTCAATCAAGCGGTCGATGCCGCCAATACCCTTGTTACCAACCAGAAGACCGCCGCCGGTGCGACTGATTTGGCAGCCGCCACGGCGAAGATGAATCAGCTGAAACTCAACAAGACCCGCTTCAGCGCCACCGTGATTCCGCTGTGCGCCGCCTATCAGCGTCTTATGCAAGAGCAGACCGATATTGAGACGCGTAAGAAGGCCGTCAGGACGCAACTCGACAATCACACAAAGACCGTTGTTGCCCCCTATCAGGCGCGTATCAATGAGTTTCTGGAAGCCTTCAATGCCGAATTCTCGATTGCGGAGACCAAGCACAGCTACCAGGGCGGCTCCGCCACATCGACCTATCAGCTGAAGATCAACGGGACGCAGATCGACATTGGTGGCGGCAATACCCCCGCGCATACGCCTAGTTTCAAGAATACCCTGAGCGCTGGCGACCGTTCAACCTTGGCCCTGGCCTTCTTCCTGGCGCATCTGGAACGCGATCCGGGGCTTGCACAGAAGATCATTATCTTTGACGACCCGTTCAACAGCCAGGATGCCTTCCGCCGTCGGCAGACTATTCACGAGATCATCAAGATTGGTCGCAACTGTGCGCAAATCATCGTGTTGTCTCATGATCCGACTTTTCTAAAACAGCTTTGGGATAAGTGCCAGCCTGCTGAACGAGCTTCCATGTCCTTGGCTGATTGCAAACAGCAAGGCGTCAAAATTCTGCCACATGATTTGGAAAAAGCCTGTCAAGGGCGCACGGCGAGCGACACGGACGATTTGCAAGCCTTTCTGACTTCCGGCGCGGGCAAACATATCGACCTAGTCCGCAAGATGCGGGCGGTGCTAGAAACCTATATGCGGGCGACATATCCGGCGCTCTTCGGAGATGCGGATTGGCTTGGCGAGATTGTAGGAAAAATCCGCGCGGGCGGCATCACCCATGAAGCCGTCGGTCTCTATAACGAGTTGGACGCTATCAACGATTACACTAAGCAGTATCACCACGGAGAGAATGTAGCTGATGCAACGCCAGATGTTATTGATGCGACAGAACTAACAGGCTTTACAAAACGAACATTGCGTATTGTCAGGGCTATTTAGTCAAAGACTGACTGATGAGGTGGATTGACGAAAATCCCTAAATGGCGCTGTTTTTTTTCTAAATCAGAACGCAACTTTTGAAGTTCCCTCGCTTTGAGCGACCATGCATTCAAATCAATCTGTGCGGCTTCAGAGACCGTGGCAGAACCAAAATGTCCTTTGGCGCAGATAACTACCAGTTTGGGTGCGCACCTATTTTGGGCTGGGTGCGCAGTCGGGTGCGCATTGTGGGTGCGCAGGGCTGAAAGCCTTTATTTATCTGCATTTTTTATGATTTCAGGTACGCACTGCGCACCCAGAAATTTATGCTGTGACTAAAGAGATTCTGCGCCTTAGCCCGCCGCATAGGGGCCAATCGGCGGAAGTACCTTTTTTGATCCCATGCCGCTGTGAAAAACCACCTCGCGAAATTTGCCCGGAAACGTGTTCGAACATTCGCTTGGCTAGTCAGGTGCCAAACACGTGCTTAAGCGCGTTGTACGGCCCTCCCAGGCGGCTTTACGAGGGGTGCAAACAGCACGGCGTCCCCCCATTCAGGTTGCCCAAGCATCCTTCACCTGTTTTTTGCATGCAGCCGGATGGCTAGCTTTGCCAGAGCACGGCGGTACATTTCCCAGGCCTTGGTACGACCAACGCCGAAGTGCTTGCAGATGGTTTTCCAGCAAATCCGTTCGGCACGCATCCATGCCAGATGGCGTTCGTCAGGTTCCAGCGTCGGCAGCCAGTTGAACAGGACATCCTCCATTTCGCTGATATCGGATGGCGAAGGTCGAATGCGCATCGGTTCTGCTTCCATCTGCAGGATCTCAAGCGGTTCACGGATGATCGTCGGCCAGGTGTTGAAATATCCCTGCACCTTCCGATCCGGCAAACGTCGCAATGTCCTCGCCGCAGACTGCAGGCGATTTTCAGCCATTGCCTCAGCCTCTGTCAAAACGCTGCTGGTTCGAGTTTGTGTGTGATGTTTCATGCTGCCTTCCTTCGTCTGGGTATGTGAAGCCCAATCGTGCTGTGTTGCCGCAGGTGAAATTGCCTGCCTTCACCCCGGTACACATCCGGTTGAAAAAATGACGGGGCTTTTGAAAATATTTTTTCGCAGACGTTGTGGCAGGGCTGCTGCCTTAGTGGGCAGCCCTGCTACTTACTACGTAGTAGTAAGGGATTTTTCTGCCCACTGCCCACTGAGAATTCGTATTTGAAATCAATATGTTACATCAGTGGGCAGTGGGCAAATCCAGTGGGCAGATTCCTACTAAATTTTGAGCACTTAATTCAATGAATACAATCGGTTGATCCTTTTTTCAGTGGGCAGCCAGTGGGCAAAAAGTCGTAAATTGCCCACTCATTTGCCCACTGAGTGCCCACTAAATTGCGATTTTTACACACCATGGGGTTCAGAAAATCCATACCGGACGCGTTGCTCTTTCCACGATATTGGAAAGCCGCGCACCACCGCCTGCAGCATGAAATCGCGTGGCTGCCTGCCGTGCAGGACGGCGTCCACGATGTCGGGGGCCAGCATGGTCAGGCGCATGATGCGATAGACATGGGTGACCTCGATACCCTGTTTTCTGGCCAGTTCTTTCGGACTGTCATATGCGCCCTGATCAATCATTTCCTGCCAGCGGAAGGCTTTGACCAGCGCGGAGACAAAGGTCTCATCCGGCTTGGGCGGGGCCAGATCCTGCTCGCTCAAGAGCGGCGCATCGGTGTCGCTGGCCATGATCATTTTCCGGCCACGCTTACGGCGGAATTTCACGGGCAGGACAACCGTCAGAATGTTGTCATTGGGATTAAGCTGATAGTGCATGATCGTCTTCCTTTCCGTATTTGCGCAGCAATGTGCGGAAGCCTTCCAGCCGCAATTCGATCTTCACTTCATCCGGGTTGATCGTGATGCCACGCACCAGCAGTTCCACGATCCGTTGCTGTTCCACCGGCAGCAGTGTTGCCCAGAACCCGTCAAAATCGCTGAATTGCTCGCGTATGTCTTCCAGCGCAAAATCATGATCATCAATCAGCTTGCCATGCGTACCGGTGATGGTTTCCGGCGACTGGAGAACCTGCCGGATATAGGACACCACCAGCGGCTCGATCTCGCCAGCGGGAACTGAGCCGATGACGCAGTCATCATAAGAACGCCGGTTGACCACCGTGGCCGTGTAATACCAGTAAATCTTACTTTTACGCTTCACGAAGGTCGGCGTCAAAACGCTGTTGCAACAGGTGCATTTTACCAAACCGCGCAACAGGGCGGGCGTTTTATTGCGCATCAAATTACGGCGGCTGGTGCGCTGACTGATATTCTCGGCGAAGATCACCTGCACCTTATCAAAGCTGTCCTGATCAATGATCGGGGCATGCTGGCCGTCATAGACATTGCCCTTATGCACGGCCTTGCCGATATAGAGCGGGTTGCGCAGGATGTGATACACATACTGTTTGTCAAACAGATTGCCGCCGCGCTCCTTGCCGGTACCACTGATATAATGCTTGGTGCGATGACCGGCATCGTTCAGCTCTTTCAGCAACTGCGTGATGGATGGTTTTTCGATGTATCGCTTGTAGATATGCCGAACCAGTGCGGCTTCTTCCGGGATGATATGCAGCTTGCGGTTTTCTGCGCGATAGCCCAGCGGCACGGCCCCGCCCATGAAAATGCCTTTGCGGCGGCTAGCGGCGAATTTGTCGCGGATACGCTCCCCGATCACCTCACGTTCAAACTGCGCAAAGCTGAGCAGGATGTTGAGCGTCAGTCGCCCCATTGAACTTGTGGTATTGAAATTCTGCGTGACGGACACGAACGACACATTGTGCTGGTCGAAGATCTGGATGATGTTGGCAAAGTCAGTCAGCGAACGCGAAATCCGGTCGACCTTGTACACCACGACGATGTCGATCTTTCCAGCGCGGATGTCGTCCAGCAGGCGTTTCAAGGCCGGACGCTCGATATTGCCACCGGAAAACCCGCCATCGTCATATGTATCGGTGATAAGATCCCAGCCTTCATGGCGCTGGGATGTGATATAGGCCACGCCTGCATCGCGCTGCGCATCGAGGCTGTTATATTCTTGATCCAATCCTTCCTCAGTAGATTTGCGCGTGTAAATGGCGCATCGCAGTTTTTGTAGCGGTGCAGGAGATGTCTCAAAAGACGATTTTGCTTTACGGCTCATGACACCACCTTTGGCGCATCGCCTTTTTTCAATCCGAAAAAGATATAGCCGTTCCACACCGTGCCGGTGATACCCTTGGCCACGCCGCTGAGGGTGCGATAGACCCTGCCGTTATATTCGTATCCTTTGGCCAGTACCGTGACGCGATGTTCAACGCCGTTGTGAATGCGGATCAGCCTTGTGCCGATGGCCAGACGTTCGCGGTGTTTGCGTTTCGGTGTGGGTTTCCTGCCGTCGGCCAGGTCGCGCAGCAGATTGCGCGTATCGCTGGACAGCCCGCCATAGGCCAGTTCCTGCATGCGATAGGCCAGCTTGTTCACCAGCGTGACCTTGTTGAATTTGGGCGCGGGTTCGTTGAAATAGCTGAGCCATAAATCCTTCAGCGCCGTGATCGGCTGCGCGGGCAACTCGGCAATATCCTGCTCCAGTCTGTCGTTCTGCATCGTATTCTCTCCAAAAGCGGTTCGCATGAACGCTTCGCTGGGCGGAATAGTCCAGTCAAAAACGTCCTCATATCCCTCTGGTATGCTTTTTGTCGCGAAAATGACGATGGTTTTGAAACTATTTTTTGTTCGAACAATTCCAGGCAGGCCAGACTGTGCCAAAACGACCCCAGCGCCACCCGATTCAACGTGTTGTAATTAAATGGCTTTCGTGCTGTCGGCTGGATTGCGCAAAGCCAACAGCTTCTCAGAACATTTGGCCGTTTCGGGCGGTGTGAGGGGCGTGTGTGGCCACGAACGGCCATTGGCCTGTGAACAGCTTTGGCGCGAAACCGCGCGGAATAAGGGCTTTCAGGCAACAAAAAACCGCCCTGACGGCGGCTTTGACTCTTTTTAGAGAGGGAAATTGGTTGCGGGGGCCAGATTTGAACTGACGACCTTCAGGTTATGAGCCTGACGAGCTACCGGGCTGCTCCACCCCGCGATCACAATAAACTGTAGTTTTTGGATTTTGGTAGCTTCTAGGTATTCTGGAGCGTGGGAGGGGTATATCCTGTTTTTCCCCAGCGGGTCAAGCCTTATTATGGTGGATTACTTTGGGCCGCGCTTTACCAGACGATAACTTTCCCAAAAGCAGCACCACATCGTATGCGACCGCATTTCTTACCTTGTTGTTTACATATCCAAAATCCGGCTTCTGCCCGTTGTGATATGCTTGCCAGAGTATATTTTCCACTGTCAAAAGGCGCGTTATTATTTCTTCAAAGATGGCGTATTTGCTGTTCTCAAAAATTTGGGATCTTTTTTGTGGGGTTAGCGCGTCTTGGTGCGCCAAAATTTTGTTACACAAGGGCTTTACACTGTCCCACTTTTCTTTTGTCGCACTAACAAAATCTTCTATTTTAGAAAAATCCGTTTCAGAAAGTTGATGTGTATTTTTCATGTACTCATCTATCCAGTCATCCGCATTATCAGAACCCTTTATTTTTCTTTCCCGAAGTTTTTGATTTGTAAACAAATCGGAGTTCTTTACCGATTTAATTAGCCGATCGATATGATGAGACTCCTGACCGTTCTTGTCCTTATCAAAAATCTTCCTAAGAGTGATAACAAAACAAAGAATGCTTAGATCTTTATAATCCTCCCAAAATTGTGCATTATCTTGGATAGCCTGATATATGTTTGATTCCTGCCAAGATTTATACTTCATACAATCCTCATAAACCTGCCTTTGAATTTCCTGATGATAGTAGAAAGCTCGCGCAGCCTGATTGAGGTTAGAGGAAAAAATTTGGAATTCTTTCTCATAGTTGCTGGTGGTCATTTTAAATCAAACCTCCCCAGCGCTTCTTTCTGCCGGTTTTCGAGGTCTTTTTCGTTAAAATCTTCGATCAATTCTTCAAAAATCCTATGCCAGTTGATTTCGGCCTGAAGGTGGATAAAGACCGAGCCCAGCCCTAATGCGGCGCGGTCCATAAAGACGAATTCGCGCGGGACGGAGACACCGCCGACTTCGCGCAGTCTCTGGTGGACCTCGCGCACGGTTTCGCGGCCATAGACGCCCTGTTCGGCTTTGCCGATCACGCGGCGCGTGTCATCGAGCAACGGGTCGTAGAGAAACCGCGCCCAGATGAGGAGAGTTTCGATCTGGTCCTTATTGAGGTTTTTAAACCCCCACGTTTCAAACGCGTGAACGGCCAGGGACGTATCATCCTTTTGCAAGGCGCGATAAAGATTGATAACCCCGCCGATAAAGGCACTTGGGAATACGCGCACGCACCCGAAATCGAGCAGGTTGATCGAATGGTCTTTTCTCACCGAATAATTGCCGAGATGCGGGTCGCCGTGAATGATGCCGTAATAGTAAAGCGGGACATACCATGCGCGAAACATGTTATAGGCGATGTCGTTGCGGACCTCGACGGGGGCGGATTTAAACTCCAGAATTTTTTCACCGTCCAGCCATGTGGCGGTGAGCAAGCGTTTCGTCGAAAACTCAGGGATGACATGCGGCACATGGACGTTCGCTTCATCCCGCAGCATAAATTCGTAGAGGCGGGAATGTTTGGCCTCACGTTCGTAATCGAGCTCTTCATACAAACGGTCTTTCAGCTCGTGGTGGATGTCGCCGGTTTTGATCGCTTTGTCGTAGCTTTCATAGAGCGAGAAAATCAGTTTGAGTTGCGAGAGGTCGGCCGCAATGGCCGAGTCCATATCGGGGTATTGCAGTTTGCACGCGACCGTTTGTCCATCATGCAAAACCGCCTTGTGCACTTGGCCGAGACTGGCGGCGGCGGAGGCTTCGCGATCAAAGGATTTGAATTTTGTTTCCCAGTCCTCGCCCAGTTCGGCTTTCATGCGGCGTTTGACAAAGGGCCAGCCCATCGGCGGGGCGTTGGATTGCAGGTTTTGCAAGGCTCGCGCATATTCCGGCGGCAGGGCTTCGGGGATTGTCGAGAGGATCTGACCAACCTTCATCAGCGGGCCTTTGAGTGTGCCCAAGGCCTGCAGCAATTCGCCCGCATGTTTTTCGCGGTCGGTTTTCAGACCCAGAAATTTCTCACCCGCCATTTTTGCTGCAACACCGGCCATGGTGGTCGAGACCTGACCGTAACGTTTGACACGTTGGCCAAGTTTGCCCTTTTCGCGGTCGGATTTTTGTCTGGTCATACGGGTATCCGGTTGTTACGTGCAGTGCAATATACACAAATCTTTCCAAAAGCACCTTATCTTTGATACTCTGGGCGCTGTATTTTTGAAAAACATAAGGTTCAGGTGAGGTTTTATCAATGGCCAAGGATGTACGTTCTCTGCGTGACCGGATTATCGAGGCGATTTTGTCCGAGCCGGAAATCCACCTTTGGCATTGGTCAAGCATTGAACATGCAGCAAAATCTTGCCAGCTTCAGGACGGTATGGCCGCGACCCTGTTCCCGAACGGGATGATCGACGCCGTTGCCCATTTTTCCGATTATCTGGATCGCCAGATGCTCTCTGCTCTTGATGACATCCCCTATCAGGCTTTGCGGTCCAAAGACCGTGTGCGAGCCGCCGTGATTGCTCGTCTGGGTTTTATGGAGTCTTACCGCGAGATTATGCGCCAAACGCTTGCTTTCTGGGCGATGCCGACGCACGTCCTTCAGGGGCAGCGCATCTTGTGGCGGACGTCCGACCGGATCTGGGACTGGGCAGGCGATAAGGCGACCGACTATTCCCGTCATACCAAACGGGCGATGCTGGCCTCTATCCTTGTCGGGACCGAAATGGTCTGGATTACCGACGATTCCAAGGATTTTATGGTCACTCAGGCCTTTCTCGACCGCAGACTTGAAAATACGATGGAAATCGGCAAAACAATTGGTACAATGAAGACCGTTGTCCCTAACCTGTTTCGCCATATCCGTTCAAAATGACCATTATTCGCCCCTTCCTGTTTCTTTTCATCTTCGCCGGATTTGTTTTTTCCGCCCAGCCTTCGGAGGCCAAGTCTTTCTGGGAGGTTTTGTTCGGAGACAAGCAGGAAGACCAGGGACCGCGTCCCGAGCAAACGCTTCAGGCCCCGTTCATCGACCCGAATGCCAAGCCAACCTCGAAAATGATGGATATTTACGAGCAAGGCGGAAAGCATGACGGACCGAATACGCTCTCGCTCGACCAGCCGCACCGTTCGCCGGAAGCCATCGCCCAATGGGCGTCCGGTATTGTGGATCAGGCTATGAGCTTCTCCCCCGATGGACTGCCGACACTTCAGAAAACTTTGGCGGCGGATTTTTCCAGCTACGGCATGCAGGAATATCAAGCCTATCTGCAGAAAGCCGGCATTGTGCAAACACTGACAACCAACAACCTCAAGATCCTCTCGATTTCCGACGGGTCGGCGCAGGTTTTGCGCGAGGGTGTTGTGTCGGGGTCTTATCACTGGCTGGTGCAGGTTCCGATCATGGCCACGTTCTATGACCAGAAACTCGCGAAAATCAACGACAAATATGCCAAGAACGGCCAGAATCAGGACATTATCATTCAAGTCCAAATCGGGCGTACCACCAAAAAAGACGCCAACACTCTGGGCATCGAGGTCGAGCGCTGGATCGTTGTGAACCAATAGCGATTTTTTTGTGACTCTTTATTTTCTTCTCTTGTTTTGGGCAGGACGTACGGTATAGGGTGGCCTCCTTCACGAACATAGATGACAGGATGGAAGATTATGGCACAATCAAGCGCAGCGCAAATTGACGACGAAACGCAAGATATCGGTGGTGTCGCCGGAAAGCGTCTGAAGTCCTTTCTCGACCGGGTCGAGCGTCTCGAAGAAGAGAAAAAAGCTCTCGCCGACGACATCAAGGACATCTATGCCGAAGCCAAAGGCATCGGGTTTGATCCCAAGACGATGCGCAAGCTGGTGCGTCTTCGCAAGATGGAAACCGAAAAACGCCGCGAGGAAGAAGAACTCCTCGAACTCTATAAGGCTGCCATCGGGTTGGAATAGCACGGTTTTTCCACTTTTAACCAGTTTTTCATATTTTTTCTGTATAGAGAATATACGGGGAAAAAATGTCAAAAAACTCTCTTACATCTTTGATGAACGATATGGTCGGCCGATTGGACGACCTGTTGCCGGAGACGGAAGTTCCCAACATCCCGGAAGAGCGGTATTGGCACATGATCGGCGTTTACCGGCAGGTCGATCCCCTTCTGAACCAGCTTTACATGCAATATAACGAGGCCAAGAGCCGTCTGGGGACCCTTTTGGCGGGGGCCGATCCTCATGATCCGATGACCGAGGTCGCGTGGGATATGCACGATTCTCTGCGTTCGGCCATTGATACGCGGTTGATCGAACTGGAAAATGCGCCGGACATTCAGAGTAAGGTCGAAGCGTTGCAGGAAGGCATGCGCGATAAATCCCGCAAAGAGCAAAAAAGCCGCAAGGCCGAGCGGGAGGCCAGTTCCTTTCACAATATCGTCAATTTCCTGATCTGGACCCAGCTGGTGTTCAGGGACAATCGTCTTCGCGAGAATCTGGCGCAGGATTTCGCGCAGGCGAGCTGACGGGACATTTCCCTTGACTTTCTGTGAATAAATTCCTATAGTGGGTCGCATGGAACAGAAAAGCGGTCCCTTTCTCAAAGTCACCACCCATCAGCTTAAAAACAATATTTCCCGCTATCTGCGCGAGCTTGAAAACGAAACGTATAAGGCCGTCATGGTTTATCGCCACGACCGTGTGGTGGGGGTGTTGCAGAGTGTTGAGGCCCTATCGAAACGGGCAAAAGCCGAATCTAGTGGGTCCACTGGGCCCGATGGGGGGTAATATCCTGATTTTCCTTGGACAAATACGGGCCCGTCTATCGGAAAGCAGGGGTGGGCCCCGATGGGCCCGAACGGGCCCGCCAAAATGTATTTTTTCCTTGCTTTTTGGGGCGCGGGCTGGTTAAACACCCCATCAACCTTGCTGGCCTGTGGCGCAGGTCAGCTTCTCTCCCCGAATGGTTCGGGGGGACGAAACCGAAAGGAGATCCACATGCCACTCTACGAAACCGTGTTTATCACGCGGCAAGACCTTGGGGCTGCTCAGGTTGAGCAACTGACCAAGGATTACTCGAAAATCCTGACCGACATGGGCGGGAAAATCCTCAAAACCGAACAATGGGGCCTGCGCACGTTCGCATACCGCATCAACAAAGCCAAAAAAGGTCATTACACCTTGGTCGAATTTGATGCGCCCGCTCCGGCTCTTCATGAAATGGAACGTCTGATGCGCAACAGCGAAGACATCGTCCGTTACATGTCGATCAAACTTGATGCTCCGTCGACCGGACCGTCTGCCGTTATCGACAAAACCAGAACCTATAACGAAGAAGAGGCTGCATAATGTCCGACGCACCACAAAAGAAAACATTCTTCAAGCGCCGCAAGACCTGTCCGTTCAGCGGTGAAAAAGGCCAGATCATCGACTGGAAAGATGTCCGTATGCTTGGTCGTTATATCTCCGAGCGCGGCAAAATAACGCCAAGCCGTATCACCGCTGTTTCGCAAAAGAAGCAACGTGAACTGGCCCAAGCAATCAAACGTGCGCGTTATATGGCGTTGATGCCTTATGTCCGCACCGAGATGGAAGAACGCGCCCCGCGTAGCCGCGAGCGCTTCAACGCCGGCGAATAGAAAGGATTATCTATCATGTTGACTGAAGTTATTTTGTTAGAGCGAGTTGAAAAACTTGGAAAAATGGGAGAGACCGTGAAGGTCAAGCCCGGCTATGCCCGCAACTTCCTTCTGCCGCAGAAAAAAGCCCTGCGCGCAACCAAGGAAAATGTTGCTCACTTCGAAGCCCAGCGTCATGCCCTTGAAGCTCTGAATACCGAGCGCAAGGCTGAAGCCGATAAAGTGGCTAAGAAGCTCGAGGGCCTCAAGGTTGTTATCGTTCGTCAGGCGTCCGAAGCCGGCCACCTGTACGGGTCGGTTGCAAGCCGCGATATCGCCGAAGCCATTCTGGAAGCGTCCGGTGTTTCCATCAACCGCAATCAGGTTGATATGAACTCCGCTCTGAAGTCGATCGGTTTGTTCCCGATGAAGATTTCCCTGCACCCCGAGGTGAAGGTTGAAGTCACGCTGAACATTGCCCGTTCTGCTGAAGAAGCCAAAACGCAGGAAAAAACCGGTAAGGCCGTTATCGTCGACCACAATGCCGACGACAGGAAAGAGGCTGCTCCGGCTGCCGCTCCTGCTGCTGCCGAAGCCACTCCTTCTGCCGAAGGCGAAGCCGCTTAATCTTAACGATTTTATGAAGACGCCCGAGGCTCCGGCTTTCGGGCGTTTTTTTATCCCCGCTATCCACATCAGGAGGGCAAAAGCTTTATGGTTTTGGGAAAGCGACTCTGATAGTCTCCTTTTATGGCTCAGACAGCAGAACTCAAGAAATCGGGATATCAATCCCCCAATGCTGCGTCGCTTCAAAATGACAGTGATGCGCATTACCGTTCCCTTCCCCAGAACCTTGAAGCCGAGCAAGGCGTTCTGGGTGCGTTGTTGATTGACAACCGCACATATGAGCGTATCGGTGATATGCTCAAGCCCGAACATTTTTTTGCCCCCGCACACCAGCGGATTTTCAAGGCCATTCAAACCTTGATCGACCGCGGACAAACGGCGTCCCCTGTCACCTTGAAATCATTTTTTGAAAAGGATGCCGATCTGGATCAGGTTGGCGGAGCCGCGTATCTGGCCGATCTTGCGGCTGGGGTTATTACCGTTCTCAATGTCGAGGATTATACGCGCACGATTTACGATCTTTATCTGCGACGTGAACTCATTACGTTCGGGAATGATGTGGTCAATGATTCCTTCGATCATACTCTGGAGCGCGATGCGCAGGACACGATCGAGACGGCAGAGGCGCGTTTGTTCTCATTGGCCGAATCCGGTGAAGGGCAAAAGGATTTTGTGACGCTTCGCGATTCCATCAAACTCGCGATTGAACTTGCTGAAACAGCGTACAATAATAAAGGCGGTGTCACGGGTGTCACCACGGGGCTTAAAGATGTCGATGAAAAGCTCGGTGGTTTGCACAATTCCGATTTGCTCATTCTGGCGGGTCGTCCGTCGATGGGGAAAACCGCGCTCGCGACCAACATGGCCTTCAATGCGGCTAAGGCTTATGCCGCGTCGGGCGGCAAGGAAGGTGCGGTGGTTGCGTTTTTCTCGCTCGAGATGTCGCATGACCAGCTCACGACCCGTATTCTGGCCGAACAATCCGGTATTTCCGGCGATGCTTTGCGTAAAGGGAATATGACCGAAGCGCAGTTCCGCGATTTCGCGCAAGCGGCCCATCGTCTCTCGCAAATTCCGCTTTATATCGACGACACCCCTGCCCTTTCCATCAGTGCCGTGCGCACCCGTGCACGGCGATTGAAACGCAAGCACGGGCTTGGCATGATCGTCGTTGACTATTTGCAGCTTTTGCGTGGAACGGGAACCAAGCAATCTGAATCCAACCGTGTTCTCGAAGTCTCGGAAATTACCCGAGGACTCAAAGCCCTTGCCAAAGAATTGCAGGTTCCGGTTCTGGCTCTCTCGCAGCTTTCGCGGGCAGTCGAACAGCGCGAAGATAAACGTCCGATGCTTTCCGACCTTCGGGAATCGGGATCTATCGAACAGGATGCGGACGTGGTGATGTTTGTGTACCGCGAGGAATATTACCTTTCGCGTGAAGTGCCTGCGCAACGCGACAGCGAGTCCATCGAGAAATTTAACGAGCGTTATGCGGGATGGGCGCAGCGTTTGCAAGACAGCGCCAATGTCGCCGAAACGATTGTGGCTAAGCAACGTCATGGTCCGATCGGTATCGTCAAACTCTTCTTTGATCCGAATCTCACCCGATTTGCCGATCTGGATCAACGGCACAGGTAGTTATGATGAGCCTTGGTGCCTGTTCACGCCTCACCATCAACCGATCCGCATTGCGGGAGAATTACCGTTTTTTAAAAAGCAAAGTCGGCGCGGGATGTGATGTCGCTTCCGTGGTGAAAGCAGACGGGTATGGGTTGGGGATTGATATGGTCGTTCCCGCGTTTGAAGAGGC
>Ga0116142_10000735_pt1 | contig 42130 bp, 38 predicted proteins | sample AD_UKC033_MetaG_FD_89785 | JGI IMG/M metagenome (GOLD analysis project Ga0116142, IMG submission 89785) | Active sludge microbial communities of municipal wastewater-treating anaerobic digesters from USA - AD_UKC033_MetaG | ecosystem: Engineered > Bioreactor > Anaerobic > Digestate | place: USA... | reverse complement strand
GGCCGCAGCGCTTGGGATGGACCTGATCCTCGATCTGGATGCAGTCGGCGCCGGCGCGCTCGAGCTGGCGCACCGTGTGGTAGGTGTTGAGCGCGTTGCCGAAGCCGGTGTCGGCATCGACGAGGATCGGCAGGCTCACGGCGTCGCGGATGCGGCGCGTGTGCTCGGCGATCTCGGCCAGGCCGATGAAGCCCTGGTCGGGCAGGCCCAGGCTCATGTTGGTGACGCCGGCACCGCTGACGTAGACGGCCTCGAAGCCCAGGTCCTCGATCAGGCGCGCCGACAGCGCATTGAACGCGCCCGGCAGCAGCACCGCGCGCGGTACGCCTACGAGCTGTTGCAAGCGTGCACGGGAATCACCGGTTGCCATGCTGGTCTGTTCCCGCTCGGCAGCTGCCCAAGCGTGCATGTTAGCCAAACGCGAGCCGCCGGACACGCCGGCTCGCGGCGTTATAACTCGCCCCGTTCGGCGTGCCGCGAATCCCCCATCAGGGAAGAACCCTTGCCGCGCGGCCGCGGATTTGGTGGAGCATGCGCGTGTTCGCGCACCCGTTCGCGCATCATTTGGAACCGAGGAGAACCCGATCGTGAGAATCAAGCTTTCATTCACCGCGCTGGCGCTGGCGTTCGGTCTTGGCCTGGCACAGGCAGCACCGCTCGACAAGAGCGAATGCATCGCGCCGGCCAAGCCCGGCGGCGGTTTCGACCTGACCTGCAAGCTGGCGCAGTCCGGCCTGCTCGACGGCAAGTACATCAGCACGCCGATGCGCGTGACCTACATGCCCGGCGGCATCGGCGCGGTCGCGATGAACGCGATCGCCGCACAGCGCCCGGCCGAGGACAACACGATCGTCGCGTTCTCGGGCGGATCGCTGTTCAACATCGCCCAAGGCAAGTTCGGCCGCTACAACGAGAACGACGTGCGCTGGCTCGCGGGCATCGGCACCGACTACGGCGCGCTGATGGTCGCCGAGAGCTCGCCGCTGAAGTCGCTCGCCGACCTGGCCGCCGCGATCAAGGCCGACCCGCGCAAGGTCGTCTTCGGTGCCGGCGGCACCGTCGGCAGCCAGGACTGGATGAAGGCCGCACTCATCGCGAAGGCGGCGGGGCTGGATCCCAAGGGCATGCGCTTCGTTGCCTTCGAGGGCGGCGGCGAGGGTCTGACCGCGCTGCAGGGCGGGCACATCCAGGTGCTCTCGGGCGACGCGTCCGAGGCCGAGGAGCACATCAAGGCGGGTGCCAAGATCCGCGTGCTCGCGGTGCTCGCCGACAAGCGCCTCGAAGGCGGTCTCGCGAGCGTGCCCACTGCGAAGGAGCAGGGCATGGACGTCGAGTGGCCGATCATCCGCGGCTTCTACATGGGGCCCAAGGTCAGCGACGCCGACTACAAGGTCTGGGTCGACACCTTCGCGAAGATGATGGCCACGCCCGAATTCGGCAAGCTGCGCGCCGAGCGCAGCCTCTACCCGTTCGCGATGACCGGCACCGAGTTCGATGCCTACGTCAAGAAGCAGGTGGCGGCGTATCGCAAGGTCGCGGCCGACGTGGGGCTGAACGTCGCCAAGTGATGCGCGCGCGAGGGGTTGCATGCCGACCTGGGGGATCGATGCCCCCGGGCCATCAAGTCACCCGCCATCGACGTTCACGACGAGGATCTCGAACATGAGCGACCGAATTTTGGGCGCCGCCTGCGTGCTGGTCGGCGCCGGCATGGCCTGGGCCGCGCGCGACTACGCGGCACCGATTTCCTACGAACCCGTGGGGCCGAAGGCCTTCCCGATGCTGCTGGCTGCATTGCTCGCGGCCGGCGGGCTGTGGCTGGTGCTCAAGCCCAGCGCCGATGGAAGCTGGATCCGGCGCGTGCCGCTCGGCGCGCTGGGATTCGCGGTGCTGGCGGTGTTCGTTTACGCCTTCCTCTTCCAGACGCTGGGTTTCACGCTGGCAACGGTCGTGATGGCCGTGCCCGTCGGCATGGCTTTCGGCGGCAGCTGGAAGCAGGCGCTGGCCGGCGGCGTCGGCCTGGGCCTGTTGCTCTACCTGGGCTTCGACAAGCTGCTCGACGTGGTGCTGCCCTCCGGGGCGCTGGCTTTCATCCTCGGGGGGCGCTGAGCCGTGGAGACCATCGAATTCCTGATGTCGGGCTTCGGTATCGCGCTGACGCCGACCAACCTGATGATGGCCGCGATCGGTGCCCTGGTCGGCACGATCGTCGGCATGCTGCCGGGCCTCGGGCCGATCAACGGCGTCGCCATCCTGATGCCGCTGGCCTTCGCGCTCAAGCTGCCGCCGGAGACGGCGCTGATCCTGCTGGCCTCGGTCTACCTGGGTTGCGAGTTCGGCGGACGCATCTCGTCGATCCTGCTGAACGTGCCCGGCGACGCCGGGGCGATCATGACCGCGCTGGACGGCTACCCGATGGCCAAGAAGGGCATGGGGGGCGTGGCGCTGTCGATCTCGGCCTGGTCCTCGTTCGTCGGCTCGATCCTCGCGGCCTCGGGTTTCGTGCTCTTCGCACCGATCCTCGCGCGCTGGGCGCTGGCCTTCGGCCCCGCCGAGTACTTCGCGCTGATGTGCTTCGCCTTCGCTTGTCTGACCGGGCTGATGGGCGACCAGCCGATGAAGGCGGCGCTCGCGGCGGTGATCGGCCTGGCCCTGGCGACCGTCGGCCTGGACTCGAACTCGGGTGTCTACCGCTTCACCGGCGGCGACGTCCACCTCTCCGACGGCATCCAGTTCATCGTCGTCGTCATCGGCCTGTTCTCGATCAGCGAAATTCTGCTGATGCTCGAGCAGCACCACGCGGTGGGCGGGATCATTCGCGAGACCGGGCGCGCGCTCTTTAACCTCAAGGAGATGGCGCAGACCTGGTGGACGACGCTGCGCTCGGCGCTGGTGGGCTTCGTCGTCGGCGTGCTGCCCGGTGCCGGCGCGACGATCGCCAGCGCGATGACCTACACGATGGAAAAGCAGATCGCCGGCGACAAGGGCAACTTCGGCGAGGGCGACATCCGCGGCGTCGCCGCGCCCGAGGCCGCCAACAACGCCTCGGCGATCGGCTCCTTCGTCCCGATGCTGACGCTGGGCGTGCCGGGTTCGGGCACGACCGCGGTGATGATGGGGGCGCTCGCGCTCTACAACATCACGCCGGGGCCGGCGCTGTTCACGCAGAACGCGGGGCTCGTCTGGAGCCTGATCGCCTCGCTCTTCATCGCCAGCGTGATCCTGCTGGTCATCAATATCCCGCTGGTCGGGATGTTCACGCGGCTGCTGCAGACGCCGAACTGGCTGCTGGTGCCCGGCATCCTCGCCGTCAGCGCGGTCGGCGTGTACTCGGTGCACGCGACGACCTTCGACCTGATGATGATGGCCGTCTTCGGCGTCGTCGGCTATTTCCTGCGCAAGCAGGGCGTGCCGATGGCGCCGCTGATCCTCGGCTTCGTCCTCGGCGACATGATGGAGCAGAACCTGCGCCGCGCGCTCTCGATCACCGACGGCGAAGTGGGCATCCTCTTCGAGAGCCCGATCTCGATCAGCCTGTGGGTGCTCTCGGTGTTGATGATCGTCGTGCCGCCGCTGCTGCGCCTGCGCAAGCGCCGCCGCCGGGTGGTCTGAGCCGATGAACTCGCTTCGAATCGACCTGCGCTCGGACACCGTCACGTGCCCGAGCGACGCGATGCGCGCGGCGATGGCAGCAGCACCCGTTGGCGACGATCAATACGGGGAGGACCCGAGCACCAACCGGCTGCAGGCGCGCGTGGCCGAACTGCTCGGCAAGGAGGCGGCGCTGTGGGTGCCAAGCGGCACGATGGGCAACCAGATCGCGCTGCTCGTGCTCACGCAGCGGGGCGACGAGGTCATCGCCGCGCGCGAAAGCCATGCCGCCTGGCACGAGGTCGGCGGCGCTGCCGCGAATGCCGGCGTGCAGATCGTCGAGATCGGGCAGAGCGGTGTCTTCGGCGTCGACGAACTGGAGGCGGCGATCAAGCCCTCCGGGCTGCCGGTGTTCCCGCGCACGAGCCTGCTCGAGATCGAGAACACGCACAACCGCGCCGGCGGCATCGTCGTGCCGCAGCCGCTCGTCGTGCAGCTTTGCGCGGCAGCCAAGACGCACGGCCTCGCGACCTTCCTCGACGGCGCACGCCTGTGGAACGCCCATGTGGCCAGCGGTGTGGCGCTGCACGAGATGGCCGCGCCCTTCGACCTCGTTTCGGTGGCCTTCAGCAAGGGCCTGGGCGCGCCGGGGGGCTCGGTGCTCGCCGGGCACAGGGAGCTGATCGCCTCAGCCGACCGTCACCGGCGGCGACTCGGGGGCGCGATGCGCCAGAACGGCATCTTCTCGGCGGCCGCGCTGCATGGCCTGGACCATCATCTCGCGCGCCTGGCGGACGATCACGCGCATGCCCGGCTGCTGGCCGAGCGGCTTGTCGCTGCCACGCCGGTCACGCTGGACCTGGCGACGGTGCAGACGAACATCGTCATCTTCCACCTGCCGCCTGGCCTGCCGGATGCGGCGACCGTCGTGGCACGGGCACGCGAGCAGGGCGTGCTGATCAGCGCCTTCGGCCCGCGCACCGTGCGCGCGGTGACGCACCTGGACGTCGACCGCGCGCAGTGCGAGCGCGCGGCCCGGGTGCTCGTCGAGCTGCTCTCGCGCTGATCCGCCGCGCTGCGGCGGATTCTCGAGCGCTTTCGCAGGCGCTTGTTCAGGCGGTTTCTTCGAGCGTCTCGCCCAGCGCCGAGACGAGGCTGTCGAGCTCCTCCTTCGTGCTGATGAAGGGCGGCGCGAGCTGGATCGTGTCGCCGCCATAGCGCACGTAGAAGCCCTTGCGGTACATCGCCATCGCGACCTCGAAGGGGCGGCGCGCCGGCTCGCCGGGCGCGGCGGCGATCGTGAAGCCGGCGGCCAGACCGAAGTTGCGGATGTCGACGACGTGCTTCGTGCCCTTCAGGCCGTGCACCGCGGCCTCGAAGGGCTGCGCGAGTTCGCGCACCCGCTGCACCGCGTTCTCCTGCTCGAGCAGCTTCAGCGCCTCGATGCCCGCGGCGCAGGCCACCGGGTGCGCCGAGTAGGTGTAGCCGTGCGGGAACTCGAGCATGTACTCGGGCCCGCCCTGCGCGATGAAGGTGTCGTGGATGTCCTGGCGCACGACGACGCCGCCCAGCGGCTGCGCGCCGTTGGTCACCTGCTTGGCGAAGTTGAGCAGGTCCGGCGTGACGCCGAAGACCTCGGACCCGGTCCAGCCGCCGGCGCGGCCGAAGCCGGTGATGACCTCGTCGAAGATCAGCAGGATGTCGTGCTTGGTGCAGATCTCGCGCAGGCGCTGCAGGTAGCCCTGCGGCGGGATGATCACGCCGGCCGAGCCGCTGAAGGGCTCGACGATCACCGCGGCGATGTTCGACGCGTCGTGCAGGTTGATCAGCTCGACCAGCTCGTCGGCGAGCGCCGCGCCGTGAGGCCCGTCGGCCGGCGGCATGCCGCGATGGAAGCTCCCTGACGGCGGCTGCGTGTGCGGCAGGTGGTCGGCTTCGATGCCCTGGCCGAAGGTCTTGCGGTTGCCGACCATGCCGCCGACCGAGACGCCGCCGAAGTTGACGCCGTGGTAGCCCTTGGCGCGGCCGATCAGCCGCGTCTTGCCGGCCTGGCCGCGCGCACGCCAGTAGGCGCGCGCGATCTTCAGCGCGGTGTCGGCGGCCTCCGATCCCGAGCTCGTGAAGAAGACGCGGTTGAGCCCCGCGGGCATGCGCTCGACGATGCGGTTGGCCAGCTCGAACGAGAGCGGATGCCCGAACTGGAAGGCCGGGGAGTAGTCGAGCGTTGCCGCCTGGCGGCCGATCGCCTCGGCGATCTCGCGGCGGCCATGCCCCAGGCCCGAGCACCACAGGCCCGAGAGCCCGTCGAAGACGCGGCGGCCGTCGTGCGTCGTGTAGTACGCGCCCTGGCCCCCGACGATCAGCCGCGGGTTGGCCTTGAAGTCACGATTGCCGGTGAAGGGCATCCAGTGCGCCTCGAGCCAGGCGGCGTCGGTGCGGGGCGGGTTCAGCATCCATTGCTCGTGCGCTTTCATCGCTTGACTCCTCGGTGGGTTGGCGCAATCGGGTTGGGGTTCGCCGGGTCGCGATCCGATGCGGGCCGGGCGTGGCTTGTGACCGCAGGCGATGCCGCATCGGGGCGGCGCCTATGGTGCCAGCAAATGGCTTGAATGGAATAGCTACAACTGCCGGTTCACTTGACGGAGAATGCAAGTGACATGAACACCCGCGACAAGGCCCTGCTCGGCCAGATCGGCGACGTCGACCTGCGGCTGCTGCGCGTGTTCAAGGCGGTGGCCGACTGCGGCGGCATGGCCGCCGCCGAGCTCGAGCTGAACGTCGCGGTGTCGACGATCAGCCGTCACGTCAAGGACCTGGAGCAGCGCCTGGGCCTCGTGCTGTGCCGGCGCGGGCGCGCGGGCTTTGCGCTGACCCCGGAGGGCGAGCGCGTGCTCGCAGCGACCGACGCGCTGCTGCGGGCCACCGAGAGTTTTCGCAGCAGCGTGCACGACATCCATCGCCACCTGGGCGGCGAACTGCACCTGGCGCTGTTCGAGAAGACCGCCTCGAACCCGGCGTCGCGCATCGCGCAGGCGCTCGGGCGTTTCCGCGCGCTCGCGCCGACCGTGACGCTGCACCTGCACGTGGGCACGATCGGGATGATCGAGCGCGGCGTCATCGACGGGCAGTACCACCTGGGCGTGATCCCGGAGCACCGTCGCTCCGAGAGCCTGGCCTACGACCCGCTGTTCGACGAACCGATGCGGCTCTACGCGGCACCCGGCCACCCGTGGTTCGGCGGCAGCGACGCGCGACGCGACTGGAACGCGCTGCGGGCGCAGCCGCTGGCCGGACTGGCCTATCACTCGCCCAACCTGGAGCTCGCGCACGCGCGGCGCCTGGAGCGCGCGGCCGTCGCCTCGGACCAGGAGGGGGTGGCGCTGCTGGTGCTCTCGGGCGCCTTCGTCGGCTTCCTGCCGGTGCATTACGCCGAGCCCTTCGTGCAGCAGCGGCGGATGCGCGCGGTTTCGCCGCAGACGCTCGAATACGACTGCCGCTTCGTCGCGATCCGCCGGCGCGCGCCGGTGCCGCCGCGCGTCGCGCAGGCCTTCCGCGAGTGCCTGCTCGCCGCGCATGCCTGAGCGTCGGGCTTCGTGCGGGCTTGCGCCGTGCCCCCCCCCCCGCTGCACTGCGCGAGCGCATCCGCGCCGAGGTCGAGCGCTGCCTGCGGGCGCCGGAGCGTCCGCAGCCCTGCGCGCTGCCGCCGCGCTTCGAGACCGAGGTCGTGTGTAAGGACGCGCGGCATGCCTGGCGCAAATCCTTCTACCCGGGCGCGCGGCCGGTCGATCCGAACACGATCGGCTTCGACACCGGGCACTGCTTCGAGCTGCTGCGCATGCTGCAGTTCATCACCCGTGAGCAGAGATGGAAAGAGGCGCGAAGAGATCCGGAGGCGCTCGAGTGTGCGCCCGGCGCGGCGTGAACGCCGGACGTCGGCAGCCGCGCGGAGCGCCCGCCGGTACAGATGCTCGGGAGCGGGGTGATCCACAGCCGGCAAGACACCGGCCCGCGTGCGCTTTTGTGTCCTGTCTACACTCGCCCGACCGGGGTGTCCAGGCCGGACAGGCGATCACGGTCGCCGCGGATCCTGCCGCGCCCCTCGTCCGCTTGACCGATGTCCACGCAACCCTATCCCTGGCGCCTGAGCCAGCCCGCGGTCCCTGACGATGGCCCGGGACCGGCCTCTGGCGCGGTGCCCCGGCCGGCGCTGTCGGCGGCCGGTGTCGACCCGCTGCACGAGATCGAGATCGTCGACGAGTACGGCGAACGCCGGCGGATCTTCATCCCGCTCGAGCGGCCGCTGACCGTCTACGTCGACCGGCGCGAGCTGGTGACGCTGATGACGCTGGGCGCAAGGCCCGAGCTGCTGGTGCTGGGTTATCTGCTCAACCAGGGCCTCGTCGACTCGATGCAGGCGGTGGCCTCGATCCAGGTCGACTGGGACGTCGGCGCGGCAGCGGTTGTGACGCGCGCGGGCGTCACCGACATCGAGGCGCGCACCTCGCACCGCGTCGTCACGACCGGCTGCGGCCAGGGGACGGTCTATGGTGAGCTGCTCTCGCGCCTGGACGGCCTGAAGCTGCCGCCGCCCGAGGAGGCGCGCATCCGCCAGTCGACGCTGCGCGCGCTGCTCGAGGTGATCCGCGCGCAGGACAGCATCCACCGCCGCGCGGGCTCGGTGCACGGCTGCGCGCTCTTCCGCGGCGCGGAGCTGCTGGCCTTCGTCGAGGACGTCGGCCGGCACAACGCCGTCGACACGATCGCCGGGTGGATGGCGCTGCACGGCGTCGCGGGCGGCGACAAGGTCTTCTACACGACCGGCCGCCTGACGAGCGAAATGGTGATGAAGGCCGCGCACATGGGCATCCCGATCGTTGCCTCGCGCAACGGCGTGACGAAGATGGGGCACGCGCTGGCCACGCGCCTGGGCATGACGCTCTTCGGGCGCGCGGCCAACCGCCACTTCCTCTGCTACACGGGTTTCGAGCGCTTCGACGCCGAGCCGCTCGTGCCTCGCTCGCCGATCCGCGTCGTTGCCGCGGACGAAAGCTAAAGCCGCCGCCCCCGGGCGCCGGGGATAGAGCAAGGGGCTGACCCGGTCGAACCGGTTGGATCGAATCTCATTCCGCGAGGGAGTCGCCGCGCCGCGGATCGAGGATCGAGCCCCGGCCGGTGATGGCGAGCCGGATGCGATGCCGACCACGTCAAAGAAGCGCCACAGGGCCCGGGCATACCCTGTTGCGACCGCGGTTGCGGTGCGAAAGACTCAGCCCCGCGTGCGGCGTGACCGCCATCGTCGGCAACCCTTTGCCCGGGACGCCGGGCTGGAGGCAATTCGAAAATGGACATGAACCGGAGGCAGTTCTTCCGGGTCAGCAGCGCGGGGCTCATCGGCTCCAGCCTGGTCGCGATGGGCTTCTCGCCCACCGCGGCCCTGGCCGAGACGCGCAACTACAAGCTGGCCCGCTCGACCGTGGCGCGCAGTACCTGCCCGTACTGCTCGGTGAGCTGCGGGATGCTGATCTACACGCTTGGGGACAAGGCCAAGAACGTGACCTCCAAGGTCATCCACGTCGAAGGCGACCCCGACAACCCGGTGAGCCGCGGGACGCTCTGCCCCAAGGGTGCCGGCGTGATGGACATGATCAACGCGCCGACGCGGGTCAAGTACCCCGAGGTGCGCGAGGCCGGCTCCAAGGAGTGGAAGCGCATCTCCTGGGATGAGGCGCTCACCCGCATCGCCAAGCACATGAAGGCCGACCGCGATGCCAACTTCGTGCAGAAGAACGAAGCCGGCACCACGGTCAACCGCTGGACGACGACGAGCTTCCTGATCTGCAGCTCTTCGTCCAACGAATCGAGCTATCTGTCGGTCAAGGTCGCGCGCAGCCTTGGCATGGTGGGGATCGATACCCAAGCACGCGTCTGACACGCGCCGACGGTGTCCAGTCTGGGCCCGACTTTCGGTCGCGGAGCGATGACCAACTCGTGGAACGACATCAAGAATGCCGATCTGATCCTCGTGATGGGCGGCAACGCCGCCGAGGCCCATCCGGTGGGCTTCAAGTGGGTGATCGAGGCGATGCAGCACCGCAAGGCGCGGCTGATCTCGGTCGACCCGCGCTTCAACCGCACGTCGGCGGTGGCGGACATCTATGCGCCGATCCGAAACGGCAGTGACATCGCCTTCCTCGGCGGCGTCATCAACTGGCTGTTGACGAACGACAAGATCCATCACGACTACGTCAAGTTCAACACCGACGCGACGTTCCTGACCAAGCCGGACTTCAAATTCGAGAACGGCTTCTTCAGCGGCTACGACGAGGCCAAGCGCAAGTACGACAAGTCGACCTGGGGCTACCAGCTCGACGAGAACGGCTACGTCAAGGTCGACGACAGCATGCAGGACCCGCTGTGCGTCTACCAGCAGCTCAAGAAGCACTACAGCCGCTACACGCCGGAGATGGTGAGCCGCATCTGCGGAACGCCGCAGGACAAGTTCATCAAGATCTGCGAGATGCTGGGCGAGATGTCGGCGCCCGACAAGACGAGCACGATCCTCTACGCGCTGGGCTGGACGCAGCACACCGTGGGCAGCCAGAACATCCGCACGATGGCGATGATCCAGCTGCTGCTGGGCAACATGGGCCGGCCCGGCGGCGGCGTGAACGCGCTGCGCGGGCACTCCAACGTGCAGGGCGTGACGGACATGAACGCCTATGCCGAGGTGTTCTCGGGCTACATGGCCGCACCGACCGACGCCGATGCCGAGTACGCGAGCTTCCTGGCCAAGCGCACGCCCAAGCCGATGCGCCCGAACCAGTTCAACTACTGGAGCAACTTCCCGCGCTTCTGGGTGAGCCTGATGAAGGCCTACTACGGCGCGGCGGCGACGGCAGAGAACAACTTCTGCTACGACTGGGTGCCCAAGCTCGAGGGCGGCTTCGACGTGATGCACATCTTCGAGCTGATGCACCAGGGCAAGATGAACGGCTTCATCTGCCAGGGCTTCAACCCGCTCGGTTCGGTGCCCAACAAGAACAAGCTCTCGGCGGCGCTGTCCAAGCTCAAGTATCTGGTCAGCATCGACCCGCTCGAGACCGAGACGAGCGAGTTCTGGCAGAACTACGGGCCCTTCAACGACGTCAAGCCCGAGGACATCAAGACCGAGGTCTTCCGCCTGCCCTCGGCGTGCTTCGCCGAGGAGGAGGGCAGCTTCACGAACTCCAGCCGCGTGCTGATCTGGAAGGAGAAGGCCATCGATCCGCCCGGCGAGGCGATGGTCGACTCGGAGATCGTCGCGCGCCTGTTCGTGCGCTTGCGCGAGATGTACGCGAAGGAGGGCGGCACCTTCCCCGACCCGATCGCCGGCATGGACTGGAGCTACGTGCTGCCGAACACGCCGACCTCGGCCGAGCTGCTGCGCGAGATCAACGGCCGCGCGATCGGCGACGTGCTCGCGCCGCCGAACCCCAACGATCCGACGGCGCCGCGTGCGGTGCTCGTGAAGGCCGGGCAGCAGCTGCCGGGCTTCGCGATGCTGCGCGACGACGGCTCGACCTCCTGCGGCAACTGGCTGTACTCGGGCTGCTGGAGCGAGGCCGGCAACAACACCGCGCGGCGCGACCTCTCGGACCCGACCGGATGGGGGGTCTACCCGGGCTTCGGTTTCTCGTGGCCGGCCAATCGCCGCATCATGTACAACCGGGCCAGCGCGGACAAGGACGGCAAGCCCTGGGCGCCGAACAAGAAGTACGAGTACTGGAACGGCAAGGTCTGGACCGGTGCCGACGTGCCCGACATGCTGCCCACCGCGGCGCCCGAGATCGGCATGGGTTCGTTCATCATGACCCCCGAGGGCGTGGCGCGCCTGCACGCGATCGGCATGGCCGAAGGGCCCTTCCCGGAGCACTACGAGCCCTTCGAGACGCCGATCGGCGTCAACCCGCTGCACCCGGACAACCCCAAGGCCATCAGCAACCCGGCGGCGCGCGTCTTCAAGAGCGACATGGACGCCTTCGGCAAGAAGGAGGAGTTCCCGTACGCGGCGACGACCTACCGCCTGACCGAGCACTTCCACTACTGGACGAAGCACGCCAAGCTCAACGCGATCGTGCAGCCCGAGGCCTTCGTCGAGATCAGCGAGGAACTGGCCAAGGAGAAGGGCATCCAGCACGGCGACAGCGTCAAGGTCAGCAGCAACCGCGGTCACGTCGTGACCAAGGCGGTGGTGACCAAGCGCATCAAGCCCTGGGACGTCAACGGCCAGAAGGTGCACCTGGTGGGGATCCCCTTCCACTGGGGCTTCAAGGGGCAGACCAAGACGGGCTACCTCTCGAACACCCTGGCGCCCTTCGTCGGCGACGCGAACTCGCAGACGCCGGAGTTCAAGGCGTTCCTCGTCAACATCGAGAGGGTCTAGGTCATGTCCAGTCTGCAATCACAGGATGTGGTCGCACGCTCGGCCACGACCACCCCGCCGCCGCAGGCGCGCTCGCACGTGCCGCAGGTCGCCAAGCTCATCGACGAGTCCAAGTGCATCGGCTGCAAGGCCTGCCAGGTCGCGTGCATGGAGTGGAACGACCTGCGCGATGAGGTGGGCAGCAACCTCGGCGTCTACGACAACCCGACCGATCTCAGCGCCCAGAGCTGGACGGTGATGAAGTTCTTCGAGGTCGAGCCCAAGGACGGCAGCCTCGAGTGGCTGATCCGCAAGGACGGCTGCATGCACTGCGAGGATCCGGGCTGCCTCAAGGCCTGTCCCTCGCCGGGGGCGATCGTCAAGTACGCCAACGGCATCGTCGACTTCATCAGCGAGCACTGCATCGGCTGCGGCTACTGCATCAAGGGCTGTCCTTTCGACATCCCGCGGATCAGCGCCACCGACAACAAGGCCTACAAGTGCACCCTGTGCTCCGACCGGGTCGGCATCGGCCTCGAGCCCGCCTGCGTGAAGACCTGCCCGACCGGCGCGATCACCTTCGGCCCGAAGGACGACATGGTCGCCTACGGCAACCAGCGCGCCGGTGAGCTCAAGGAGCGGGGCTTCGTCAACGCCGGGCTCTACAACCCGGCGGGCGTGGGCGGCACGCACGTGATGTACGTGCTCAAGCACGCCGACCGCCCCGAGCTCGAGGACCTGCCGGCCAACCCGAGCATCAGCTCGATGGTCTCGCTCTGGAAGGGCCTGGCCAAGCCGCTGGCGCTGGCGGGCATGCTCGGCGCGGCGCTGGCGGGCTTCCTGCACTACATGAAGGTCGGCCCGATCGAAGAGAACGACGACGCGAAGGACGACGAGAAGGAGGATGCGTGATGGCCCGCATGCTTTCCCGCTACAACGCACGCGAACGCCTGAACCACTGGGTGGTCGCGATCCTGTTCGTGCTCGCCGGGCTCTCGGGTCTGGCGCTGTTCCACCCGAGCCTGTTCTTCCTCACGAACGTCTTCGGAGGCGGCCCCTGGTCGCGCATCCTGCATCCCTTCCTCGGGCTGCTGATGGCCTTGAGCTTCCTCGGGCTCTTCGTGCGCTTCTGGCATCACAACCTCGGCGCCGAATCCGACAAGGCCTGGTCGGACAACATCGGGAAGATGCTGCGGGGTGACAAGAGCGTCACGCCGGCGGTGGGCCGCTACAACCCGGGCCAGAAGCGCGTGTTCTGGCTGATGACGATGAGCCTCTTCGTGCTCGTCGTCACCGGCTTCACGTTCTGGCGGCCCTGGTTCGCGCCCTACTTCTCGATCGACATCATGCGCATCGCGGTCGTGCTGCATGCGGTCGCCGCGGTGGTGCTGGTGATCACGACCATCGTGCATATCTACGCCGCGATCTGGGTCAAGGGGACGATGCGCGCGATGACGCGTGGTACCGTTTCCGAGAGCTGGGCGCGACGCAACCATGCGCTCTGGTACAAGGAAATGAAGCAGGGCAAGTGAAACGCACGCTCGGCCAGCGCGCACGGGCGCCTCACGGCGCCCGTGTTCTTTGTTCGGGAGCGCTGCGCGCACCGCGAGATCGACAGGCGCACTCGCCGCGGAGCGCACCGAACAGAGGCCGACCGCCCCCGTGATCGATGGCCCTGCGATCGACGGCCTCGAACCGCAGCTGCTCCCCCCAACACACGCCGACCCTACAGCGAGAAACCCGACCATGAGCGAAAGCGCCCGTGCGCGCCTGATGTCCGCCGATACGATTGCCGCCGGCGGTCCGGCCGCCAAATCCCTGCTGCACTGGCCCGAGCGAGGCAGCGTCTTCGCCGAACGTCAGATGCGGCTGCGCCAGCTCGCTCAGGGTCACGCGATGGCCGATTTCCTGCGCTTCATGGCAGAGCTCGCGCGCGCTCAGCACAAGGCGCTGCAGCAGTCTCCGGACGTTCCGCTTCCGGATCGCCCAGCGCTCGAGCGCGCCGACCGCGCCGGCCTGCCGGTGATCCCGGCTGCCGACTGGCCGCGCGATGCGGCCTGGCGCGAAGCCTTGCGCGCGATCGCGAAGGACCTGCGCGGGGCCGACATCCCGGAGGGCGTGCGCGCGGCGCTCGACGCCCTCGATCGCATGAACGACGACGCGCTCGAGCGCCAGGCCGATTGCCTGCTCACCGGCGTGATGCACGGGCTGGACCTGGCCGCGGCGCCGCTCGTCGCCGCGGCGCTGCAGGTCTACTGGACGCGACTGGCGCTGGGCGTGCAGGCGCTCGTCGAGGCGGACGCGGGAGCCGCGGCGCAGACGGATGGACTCGGCCGGCTCTCGGTGCGGATCCACGACCCGGGCGCGTGTCCCTGCTGCGGTAGCCGCCCGACGGCCAGCCTCACGCGCAGCACGGGCGCGGCCAGCGGCCAGCGCTTCCTGCATTGCAGCCTCTGCAGCGTGCAGTGGCCGCTGCCGCGCATCCAGTGCGCGTACTGCATGGCGAGCGAGCGCATCTTCTACCAGTCGCTCGACGCGATCGACGCGAGCGCCGAGGAGAGCTCGGCGCGCGCGGCGCAGGCGGCGGTGCAGGCCGAATGCTGCGAGGACTGCGGCCACTACCTGAAGATCATGCACCGCGACCGCGACGGCTTCGTCGAGCCGGTGGCCGACGACCTCGCGACGATCACGCTCGACCTTCTGGTCTCCGAGGCCGGCTTGCAGCGCCATGGCGTCAACCTGATGCTGCTGTTCGGCGACTCCGAAGCGGTCCCCGGGACCGTGCCCTCGGGGGGCAGCTGATGTCCCGGCCCTCGGAATCCGTGGTCGACGGTTCCAAGGCCAGCCCGAAGGAGCTGCCATCGATCGACCTGCTGCTGCGCGCCGAGGGTGCGCAGGCGCTGCTGACCGAGCACGGCCACACGCTCGTCGCGAACGAGGCGCGGGCGCTGATCGATGCGCTGCGCGCGCGCGCCGTCGCCGGCACGCTCTCGCGCGGCGAACTGCAGGACGGCGTGCTGCAGGCCGCGCTTGCCGCGCGCGTGCGCCAGCGCCTCGCGCCGCGGCTGAAGCGCGTGCTCAACCTCACCGGGACGGTGATCCACACCAACCTGGGCCGCGCGCTGCTCGCCGACGAGGCGCTGCAGCACGTGCTGCAGACGATGGCCGGCCCGAACAACCTCGAGTTCGATCTCGGGCGCGGCGGACGCGGCGACCGCGACGAGCTCATCGAGGAGCTGCTGACGACGCTCACCGGCGCCGAGGCGGCCACCGTCGTCAACAACAACGCCGCTGCGGTGCTGCTGACGATCGCGGCGCTGGCGCACGGGCGCGAGGTCATCGTCTCGCGCGGCGAGCTGGTCGAGATCGGCGGCGCCTTCCGCATGCCCGAGGTGATGGCCGCGGCGGGCGCCACGCTCGTCGAGGTCGGGACCACGAACCGCACGCACGCACACGACTACGCGCGCGCGATCAACCCCCGCACCGGGCTGCTGATGAAGGTGCACACGAGCAACTACGCGGTGCAGGGCTTCACCGCCGCGGTCGACGAGGCCGGCATCGCCCGCATCGCGCACGAGCACGGGCTGCCGATGGCCACCGACCTCGGCAGCGGCGCGCTCGTCGACCTGCAGGCCCACGGGCTGCCGCACGAGCCCACGCCGCGCGAGAAGATCGTCGCCGGTTGCGACGTCGTCAGCTTCAGTGGCGACAAGCTGCTCGGTGGCCCGCAGGCGGGCCTGATCGTCGGCAGTCGCGACGCGATCGGCCGCATCCGCCGCACCCCGCTCAAGCGGGCGCTGCGCGTGGGCAAGCTCACGCTGGCGGCGCTCGAGGCGACGCTGCGCCTCTATCTGCGGCCGGAACGCCTGGCGCGGGACCTGCCGACGCTGCGGCTGCTGACGCGGCCGGCCGCGGCGATCCGCGCGCAGGCCGAGCAGCTGCAGCCGCTCGTCGCGACGGCGCTTGCCCCGCGCTTCTCGGTCGAGGTCGTCGAGCTGCTTGGGCAGATCGGCTCCGGCTCGTTGCCGGTCGACCGGCTGCCTTCGGCAGGCCTGGCGATCGCCCCGCTGCAGAAGAAGGGCGCGGGTCGGGCGCTCGACGAGCTGGCGCAGCTGCTGCGCTCGCTGCCGCTGCCGGTGATCGGGCGCATCGCCGAGGACCGGCTGTTGCTGGACCTGCGCGTGCTGGAGGACTCCCGGGAGCTGCTCGCGCAGCTCCCGCTGCTGCGCGAGCGCCTGTCGTGATCGTCGGCACCGCCGGGCACATCGATCACGGCAAGACGACGCTGGTGCGCGCGCTCACCGGCGTCGACACCGACCGCCTGCCCGAGGAGAAGCGTCGCGGCATCAGCGTCGAGCTCGGCTACGCCTTCCTGCCGGTTCCGGAGAGCAGCGAGCGCATCGGCTTCATCGACGTGCCGGGGCACGAGCGCCTCGTGCACACGATGCTCGCCGGCGCCAGCGGCATCGACTTCGCCTTGCTGCTCGTGGCCGCCGACGATGGGCCGATGCCGCAGACGTACGAGCATCTGGCGGTGCTGTCGCTGCTCGGGATCAGGCGCGGTGCGATCGTGCTCACGAAGATCGACCGCGTCGATGCGGCGCGGCTGGCGCAGGTCGAGGCCGAGGTGCCGGCGCTGCTGCAGCGCTCGACGCTCCAGGATGCGCCGATGCTTGCGGTCTCGGCGGCAAGCGGGCAGGGCATCGACGCGCTGCGCGCGCTGCTCTTCGACGCGGCGCGCGCGGCGGCTCCGGCGCGCCGGCGCGATGCGGCGGTTCGGCTCGCGATCGACCGCGCCTTCTCGCTCGCCGGCGCCGGCACGGTCGTCACCGGCACCGTGCACGCGGGGGTAGTGAACGTGGGCGACGAGCTGCAGCTCGTTCCCGGTTCCGCGCGCACGCGCGTACGCAGCGTGCATGCGCAGAACCTGCCCGTCCCGCAGGCGGTGGCCGGGCAGCGCGCGGCGCTCAACGTCCCGGCGCTCGCGCGCGAGCAGATCGCACGCGGGCAGTGGCTGGTGGCTCCCGAGCTCGCCTTGCAGACGGCGCGCGTCGACGTGCAGCTCTCGCTCTGGCACGCCGAGGCGCGCGCGCTGCGCAGCGGCACGCAGCTGCACGTCCACCTGGGCGCGGCCGACGTGCTGGGCAGCGTTGCGGTCCTGCAGCCGGGCGATGCGCTTGCGCCCGGCGAGACGGGCTTTGCGCAGCTCGTGCTGCAGCAGCCGGTGGGCGCGTGGTGGGGCGATCGCGTCGTGCTGCGCGACGCGGCGGGTTCGCGCACGCTGGCCGGCGGGCTTGTCATCGACCCCTTCGCCCCGGTGCGATACCGGCGCACGCCGCAGCGCCTGGCCGAGCTGCAGGCGCTGCTCGAGCCCGATCTCGGCCTGCGCGCGCGGGCGCTGCTCGGCATCGCACCGCAGGGCGTCGACCTGTGGCGCCTCGCGCAGGCTGCGGGGGTCGACCCGCACGCGTTCGCGCCCGAGCTGCCCGACACGGCGCTCGCGGCGCGCGCAAGCGCGCAGCACGCGGCGCTGGGTGCCGAGCAGGCCGCAGCAGCCAGGGCGCAGGTGCTGCGCGTGCTCGCCGACTTCCATGAGCGGCACCCGGACGATGCCGGCCCCGACGCCGCACGGCTGCGGCGCCTCGCGCTGCCGCGCCTGCCGGAGCTGCTCTGGCGCGCGCTGCTGGAGCGGCTGCTCGCCGAGGCAAGCATTGCGCGCAGCGGGTCCTTCGTGCACCTTCCTGAGCACGGCGTGCGCCTCTCGGCGACCGAACAGCGCCTGGCGCAGAAGGTGGCGCCGCGCCTCGTCGAGGCCGGCTTCGAGGGCGCCTGGGTGCGGGACCTTGCGCGTGACAGCGGCGAGAGCGAACCGCTGATGCGCACGACGCTGGCGCGCCTGGCGCAGCGCGGCGAGCTGCATCAAGTGGTGAAAGACCTCTACTATCCGACGCCGACCGTCTTCACACTGGCGTCGATCGTGCGCGAGCTGGCTGAGCTCGCGGGGGGCGATGTGAGCGCCGCGGCCTTTCGGGATGCGACGCGCCTTGGCCGCAAGCGGGCGATCCAGATCCTCGAATACTTCGATCGCATCGGCTTGCTGCGGCGTGTCGGCGACGTCCATCGCCTGCGCGGCGACAGCGACCTGTTCACGCGGGCGGGCGCATGAAGCGGAATGACTGCGCGCGGACTGGGAGGGGGAACGATCCTGGTGGGTCGGCCGGGCTTCAAACCCGGTGGGTGGCGCCATGCGCTGCCGGGTGGGTTCGACTCCCATCCCCCTCCGCCACCCGGCGGCGCCGGGCAGCGGGAGACGCCTCATGAACGACCCAGCCGACGCCATGGACGACGCCATCCACGCGCCGCCCGAGCTCCACTACTTGATCGAGCATCAGGTTTGGGCGCGGCTGCACGAGGATGGCAGCGCCACCGTCGGCATCACGGCTCTGGGCATCCGGCTCTCGGGCGAGATCTACATGGCGCGGCCCAAGGGCGTCGGCGTGGCCGTGGTGCAGGGCGGGTCGGTCGGCGTCGTGGAGCTCGCGAAGTCGATCGTCTCGGTGAAGTCCCCGGTCACCGGCATCGTCGTCGAGGTCAACGCGCAGCTTGCCGACCGGCCGCAGCTCGTGCACCAGGACCCCTATGGGCGCGGCTGGCTGGCGCGCATCCGCCTCGCCGACCTCGAACGCGACGCGGCGCAGCTGGTCCACGGTGACGCGGTTGCGGCGGCGATGCGCGAACACGCGCGACAGAACGGTGCGGGGCCGTGAACTCGGCGCCGCGGGTCTCCCGGCGCCGCTCCTACGCGGTCGTCGCCTGCTCGCCGTAGCTGCGGCGCCACCACGCCGCGACGCGCTCGCGCTCGGCATCCGAGTAGTGCAGGCCGAGCTTGCTGCGGCGCCACAGCACGTCGTCGGCGCTGCGTGCCCACTCGGCATCGTGCAGGTGGTGAAGCTCGACCTCGTGCAGCCCGGGCGCGATCTCCTCGCCCAGGGGAGCAGCGAGCAGGAGCTCGACGCGCGCGCCGTAGGCGTGGACCCAGCGCTGCCGCACCGCCTGGGGCAGCGCCGGATGGCGGCGCGCGAGTTCGGCGTCGAAGCGCCGGATGTCCTCGTCGGGCCGGGTCAGCTGCGGCAGCAGGCTGCGCAGGTCGCCGCCGGGCAGGAATGCGGTCTCGCTCCAGCGGCTGCCGCGCCAGCCGAGCGCGCCGCCCAGCATGTCGGCCGCCTCCTGCGCGAGCACGCGAAAGGTCGTGATCTTGCCGCCCCAGACGTTGAGCAGCGGCGCACCATCCTGCGTGTTGAGAACGAGGCGGTAGTCACGCGTCACCGCGGCCGGGTTGCCGGCCTCGTCCTCGAGCAGCGGGCGCACCCCGGCGTAGCGCCAGACGACGTCGGCGGGCGTGACCGGCTGCAGGAAGTAGCGGCTCGCCTGCTCGCAGAGGTAGCGGACCTCGTCGTCGGTGGCCTCGATGCGGTCCAGGCCGCCCTCGTGCTCGACATCGGTGGTGCCGATCAGCGTGAAGCGCTGCTGGTAGGGGATCGCGAAGATGATGCGCCGGTCCGGGTTCTGGAAGAGGTAGGCGTACCCGTGCTCGTAGATCCGCGGCACGACGATGTGGCTGCCGCGGACCAGGCGCAGCGAGCGCGTGTGCGGGACATGCGCCCGCTCGTCGAGGAAATGTGCCGTCCAGGGCCCCGCGGCGTTGACGAGGGCACGCGCGCGCACCGTCAGCGGCTCGCCGCCGGTGGGCGCAAGCGTCGCGGTCCAGCCCTCGGCGTCGCGATGCGCCTCGATGCAGGGGCATCGGGTGAGGATGCGCGCGCCGCGCGCGGCGGCGTCGACCGCGCACAGCACGACGAGCCGCGCGTCGTCGACCCGGCCGTCGCTGTAGACGAAGCCGCGCGTGAAGCGCGGTTGCAGCGGCGCGCCGGCCACGTGGCTGCGCAGGGCCACGGTCCGCGAATCGGGAAGCCACTCGCGGCGGGCGAGATGGTCGTAGAGGAAGAGTCCGGCCCGGATCATCCACGCCGGGCGCATCGAGGGATCGTGCGGCATCACGAAGGACAGCGGCCCCATGATGTGCGGCGCGCTGCGCAGCAGCCGCTCGCGCTCGGCCAGCGCCTTGCGCACGAGGCCGAATTCGTAGTACTCGAGGTAGCGCAGCCCGCCGTGGATCAGCTTGGTGCTGGCCGACGAGGTGTGCTGCGCCAGGTCGTGCTGCTCGGCGAGCAGCACCGACAGCCCACGCCCGGCGAGCTCGCGCGCGATGCCGGCGCCGTTGATGCCGCCGCCCACCACCAGGACGTCGACGGTCGATGGATCGCGAGAGGGGACAACGACAGGCAAGCGGATCCTCGGAATGACGGGCAAGGGGGCAATTCTCCTAGATGTGCATCGCCGTTTGCCGAACGCGGTCCTCGCGCTTAAGCTCGGCTGCCAGCATGAAGACCTCTCCGCATTGCCCGCCCGAACTGCTTGTCACGGTCCGCCGCGCATGGGCCGGCGAGCCTGCGGCCAGGGTCGCATGAGCTTCGAGCTCGAATCGGTCGCCGGCGTGGCGATCCTGCTGTGGGCCAGCGATCCGGCGGTGCCCGAGCGCCTGGCCACGCCCTTCTTCCATGCGGCCGCTGCTGCGGCGATGGACGTTCCCGTGGAGATCTACTTCACCGCGGCGAGCGTGCGCCTGCTGGTGCCCGGGGTCGCCGACGGCCTGCGCGCTTCGCCCCGCGTTGCGATGACGATCGGCGAGCACCTGCGCGCGGCGGTCGGGCATGGCGCCGTGCTGCTGGCTTGCACCGAGGCGCTGCACGCGCAGGGCATCGAGGGGGCGGTGCTGATTCCCGAGTGCACGCGGCGCGGCGGGGCGGTGCAGTTCATGGCGCGCGCCTGCGATCCGCGGTGGCGCACGCTGGTGTTCTGATGAGCGGCGAAGCCCGTGTTCGGGCGCATGCCCCGGCGGCGTCCCGATCGGGGCACCGGCTGTGGGGCGCCCGTGTGCGCTTGCTCGAGATGCTCAGGCCGGGTGGGCGAGATTGCGCAGCACCGTCGGGCCGGCGCGGCGCTCCACCTCGGCGGCCAGTGACTTGAACAGGCCCAGCGGCGCGAGCATCTCGAGCGTCACGAACATCGGGCCCACGGGCAGCGTACCCAGGTCGTCGAGAAACGCAGGCTTGCGCCCCTCGTAGTAGTGGCCGACGAACTGGATACTCCAGCCGAGCGCGAGCAGCCCCAGCCCCCAGGCCAGCCAAGACCCGATGCCGCCGGCCGGCAGCCCGTGCGCCAGCGCCACGAGCAGGCCGATGCCGGCATTCACTGCCAGGCCCAGCCGTAATCCGCCGCGCGCGAGATACCACGACGCCAGAGGCAGCAGCGCGACCCAGGCCGGGGAGAGCGGCAGCCCCGCGATGGCGAAGCCCGGCCTGGACAGCAGCACCGCCAGCGCCAGCACGATCATCGGCACGCCGACGAAGTGCATCAGGATGTTGCGCCGGTCGCGGTGGAAGCGGGCATATTGCACCAGCAGGTCGACGGCAGGACGGAGGGGAGCGGTCATATCGCAGCAGGACTCCAGGCTCGAGTCTCGCGCATCCTAGCGTGACCGCCGGTCCGCGCACCGCGGTGGCCCTGCCGCCAGCGGGGCGGGTGGAATAATGTCGCGAAACCGCCGCGCCAATCGGCGCTGGCGCAGCGCCAGGGAGGAACCGCCGCATGTCGATCAAGAGTGACCGCTGGATCCGCCGCATGGCGCAGCAGCACGGGATGATCGAACCCTTCGAGCCCGGGCAGGTGCGACAGGCCGCGGATGGCCGCCGGATCGTCAGCTACGGTACCAGCAGCTACGGCTACGACATCCGGTGTGCCAGCGAGTTCAAGGTCTTCACGAACATCCACAGCACCGTCGTCGACCCGAAGAACTTCGACGAGAAGAGCTTCGTCGACATCGATGCCGATGTCTGCATCATCCCGCCCAACAGCTTCGCGCTGGCGCGCACGGTCGAGTACTTCCGCATCCCGCGCAACGTGCTCACCATCTGTCTTGGCAAGAGCACCTATGCGCGCTGCGGCATCATCGTGAACGTGACGCCCTTCGAGCCGGAGTGGGAAGGTTACGTGACGCTGGAGTTCAGCAACACGACGCCGCTGCCGGCGAAGATCTACGCCGGCGAGGGCTGCGCCCAGGTGCTGTTCTTCGAGAGCGACGAAGTCTGCGAGACGAGCTACAAGGATCGCGGGGGCAAGTACCAGGGGCAGCGCGGCGTGACACTGCCCAAGACCTGAAGCGTGCACTGCGGCGCGAGGCGGGGAGACGACGCGGATGAAGTGGGAAGGCCAGGAGCAGAGCCGAAACGTCGAGGACCGGCGCGGCAGCGGCATGGGCGGCATGCCAGGGCTGGGTGGCCGACGCGGCATCGGCCTGGGCTCGATCGTGATCGCGCTCCTGGTCGGGTGGATCTTCGGCATCAATCCGTTGACGGTGCTGGGCCTGCTCGGGGATGTGGGCGCGCCGGCCGACGTGAGCCAGCAGGCGCCGGCGAAACCGCCACCGGCGGGCGACCGCGCCGCGGCCTTCGTCTCGACCGTGCTGCGCGACACCGAGCAGGTCTGGGGACGCAAGTTCCAGCAGGCCGGGCAGCGCTACGAGGAGCCGCGCCTGGTGCTCTTCCGCGGGGCGATCCCCTCTGCCTGCGGCATGGGCCAGTCGGCGATGGGCCCGTTCTACTGCCCCGGTGATCGCAAGGTCTACCTGGACCTCGAGTTCTTCGACACGCTGCGGGAGCGCCTGGGGGCGCCGGGCGAATTCGCGCAGGCCTACGTGATCGCGCACGAGGTCGGGCATCATGTGCAGAACCTGCTCGGAATCACCGACAAGGTCGACCGCCTCCGCGGGCGAATCTCGGAGGTGCAGATGAACGCGCTGTCGGTGCGCGTGGAACTGCAGGCCGACTGCCTGGCCGGCGTCTGGGCGCACGACAGCCAGGCCGGCAAGGGCTGGCTCGAGCGCGGCGACATCGAATCGGCGGTCAATGCAGCGTCGCGGATCGGCGACGACACGCTGCAGCGTGAGGCCACCGGCAGGGTCCGGCCCGAGAGCTTCACGCACGGGACCAGCGCACAGCGCATGCGCTGGTTCCAGCGCGGGCTGCAGCAGGGGCAGGTCAACGCCTGCGACACCTTCGACGCGCGCGATCTCTGAGAGCGCGTGGCGGCAGGCGCGGCGCCGTCGTGGGTTCGCGCGGCGAGCCGTGCGGCTGGCCTTCAGGGTGCCAGGCGCTCGCGCGTCCAGCCGCCGTCGTCGCGAAGACGGTAGCGCAGCCGATCGTGCAGCCGGCTCTTGCGCCCCTGCCAGAACTCCCAGCAATCGGGAACGAGCCGATAGCCGCCCCAGTGCGGGGGGCGGGGCGGCGAGAGCAGGTACTGGGCGCCGTATTTCGCGGCATTGGCGACCAGCACCGTGCGCGATTCGATGACCTGACTCTGCGGCGAGGCCCAGGCGCCGATGCGTGAATCGAGGGGGCGGCTGGCGAAATAGGCGTCGGACTCGGCCTCGCTCGTCTTCTCCACACGGCCCTCGATGCGCACGACGCGCTCGAGCTCGACCCAGTGGAACTGCAGCGCGGCATAGGGGCAATGCGCCAGTTCCCGGCCCTTGCGGCTCTCGTAGTTCGTGTACCAGACGAGGCCGCGCGCGTCGACGGCCTTGACGAGCACGACGCGCGTCGACGGCCGGCCGTTGCTGCCGACGGTGGCCACCGTCATGGCCGTAGGCTCGGGGAGCTGTGCAGCAAGCGCCTGCTTCATCCAGTGCTCGAACTGGCGCAACGGATCGGCTTGCGATGCCTGTTCGTCGAGCGCATCGCGCTCGTAGCTCTTTCGCAGGGCGGCGAGATCCATGCGCAGAGTATAGGAAGAGCGGCCCGGTCCGACCCTTACGTGGAAGGCCGTAAGTGAACGTCCCACCTTGTTGTGCCGGATGCCGCGGTCCATCCTCGGGCCGCGATTCCCCGACAGGGGCAGTGTCTTCCTTTCCGATGCCGCAAGCGCGAATTCCGCAAGCCAGGCAGCAAGCCATGAGGCAGTGTCCCACCGTCGTCGTGCTGGCCGCCGGTCAGGGCAGCCGCTTCGGCGGGCCTGTGCACAAGCTCGAGCAGCCGCTGGGCGCGTCGACGGTGCTCGGCACCACGCTCGACCGCGTGATCGCTTCCGGCTGCCCGTTCATCGTCGTCACGACGGCCCGGCTTGCGACCCAGGCACTGCAACAGGTGGCGCGCCGCGACCTGCTGGTGCTTGCCGAGGAGGAGGCGCAGCGTGGCGTGGGCCACAGCATCGCCGCGGGGGTTGCCGAGCGGCCGGACGCCAGCGGCTGGCTGGTGCTGCCGGGCGACATGCCGATGATCCGTACCTCGAGCATCCAGGCAGTGGCCGACGCGCTGGGCGAGCACCCGGTTGCCTTCACGCAGTATCGCGGCCGTCGCGGTCATCCGGTGGGCTTCGGCTCCGAGTTGTTCTCCGAGCTGATGGCGCTCGATGGCGACATTGGCGCCCGGCGCATCATCGCGCGCTACCCGGCGCATGCGATCGAGCTCGACGACCCGGGCGTGCTCGTGGACATCGACACGCCGGAGGATCTGGCGCGCGCGCGCCGGGGCGAGCTTCCCGAAGCGTCGGACGCGACCTGAAGCTCACGCTTTGCGCGGCGCGCACGTCGCGCACACGACGGCACTGGCTTGCATCGCCGGAAAGCGGCCGGTCAGCGACGCGCGATCAGCCCTTCGCGCTCCACCAGCCGCATCAGCCGCTCGATCTCGCGGTCCCGCATGCCGTGGGCACGCAGCGCGATCGCGGTCTCGACCAGGTAGTCCAGCGTGCTGCCGTAGCGGCCGTGCGCGCAGCGCAGGATCTGCAGCAGTTCCTCATCGCCCAGATGCGGCGTGCAGACGTCGCTGCGGCGGCTGAGCGTGAAGGCGAGCGCGCGCACGACGCCCTGAGGCGTGCGGCAGGGCAGCCAGCGCGGGTCGTAGACGGCCATCGGCATCTCGCGCGCCCAGAGCCGATCGAGCTCCTCCTGCGCACGCCGCTCGTCCATCCGGTAGACGACGCCGCGGCAGCTGCCGCCGGAGAGCAGCGCGAACACGAGCCCGGGCCGCTCCGGAGTGCCGCGGTTGATGCGCGACCGCAGCCGCAATGCGCGATGCCAGCCGTGCACCAGCGCGTCGCGCCGCTCGACGGCTTCGAACTCGGGCCGCCAGATCAGCGACCCGTAGGCGAACACCCACAATTCGCCCTGGCCGCCCCACTGCGCACGCGTGCGTTCGAGCAGCGGCGCCGGATCGGGCCGGGACAGGGCATCCGGGGGCATCGTGGCCCGTGCCATCGCCGGATCCGGATGCACCGGGAGCGGCGCCGGGGAGGGGGCTGGAATCACCGCGGGTGCGGGCAGCGACCGATCAGCGTTTCGCCGCCGGCCTGATCGAGCCGCAGTCCGCCGAGAGCCAGCGCGCCTGCTGGTTCATCTCCACCCGCTGCACCTGGCCGCGCTTGTCGGTGGTCTCGGTGGTCATACGCGCGGTATAGGCCTTGTCGCCCTGCAGCTTGATCTCGCCCTCGCCGCGGCTTGCCGGATCGGTGCAGGTGAAGGCAAAACGCAGCGTCGAGCCGCTGCGTTGCATGCGCTCGTACTTGCAGCGCCCCTCGGGATCGGCCGGCAGTTCGTCCCGCTCGGCCTGCTCCTTGCTGATGCAGACGCGCACCGATTGCAGGCCCTTGGCCGCGTCGAGCGCCACGCCCTGGCGCGCCATCATCTCTTCCATCATCTTGCGCTGATCGGCCGGGAGCGCAGCCAGCTCCTTCTGCATGCGGGCCATCTGTTCCTGCAGCCGGCCGTCGGCACTCGAGAGCTTCATCTGGATTTCCCAGAGCCCCGGGGCGATCTTCTGCGCCTGGGCAGGCAGCATGCAGGCCATGCCGGCACAGGCCAGGGTGAGGGCGGGAAACCAACGCATCGCGAACTCCGTCAGGTCAGTGGGTGATCCGGTGCAACCACGCGTGCTTTCGGCTTTCGGCTTTCAGCCCGCGCGCTCGATCAGCTCGATCTTGTAGCCGTCGGGATCGGTGATGAAGGCGATCATGGTCGTGCCGCCCTTCACCGGGCCGGGTTCGCGGGTGATCGCGCCGCCGAGCGCCCTTGCCTTCTCGCGCACCGCAGCGCAGGTCGCGGCAACGTCGGGCACGCCGATCGCGATGTGCCCGAACGCAGTGCCCAGCTCGTAATGGTCGACACCGTGGTTGTAGGTGAGCTCGATTTCGGCATGCTCGGGGTTGCTGCCGTAGCCGACGAAGGCCAGGTCGTAACCCTGGTCGGGCCGCTGCGTCGTGCGCAGCAGCTTCATGCCGAGGACCTGAGTGTAGAAATCGATCGATCGCTGCAGGTTGCCCACGCGCAGCATGGTGTGAAGGAGTTGCATCTCATGGCCTCCGTGTGGGTTGCTTGTCGGATAGAGGGGACGCCGCGGCTGCTTCGATGCCGCTGGCCGCGCCGAGCGCGTTGCGCACGGCCTCCCCGAGCGTGATCACCGCCAGCGCGTAGTAGCTCGAGCGGTTGTAGCGCGTGACGACGTAGAAGTTCTGCGTCCCGGCCACGTGGCTGGGCGGTGCGTCGCCGTTCTCGACCTGCACCAGCGCGAGTGCGCCCGCAAAGCCCTGGGCCGCCGGCTCGAGCCGCGCGCCGAGTGCCTGCATCTGCGCCGCGCTGAAGCGGGGTTCGATGTCCGGAGCAAGCAATGTGGCGAGCTCCAGACGCTCGGTCGGCGGCTCCACCTCGAAGTGCGTCGGTTGTCCGCGCTGCCAGCCGTGCTGCTGCAGGAAATGCGCGACGCTGCCGATGCTGTCGGCGATGCTCTCGCGCAGGTCGATGTGGCCGTCGCCGTCGTAGTCGAGGGCGTAGCGGTTGATGCTCCCGGGCATGAACTGCGGCCAGCCGATCGCGCCGGCGAACGATCCGCGGATGCCGTCGGCGCGGATGCCTTCGCGATGCGCGAGCATGAGCAGCTCCTCGAGCTCGCTGCGGAAGAAGTCGCTGCGGTCGCTGCGCCCGCGCGGGAAGTCGAAGCTGAGCGTGGCCAGCGCGTCGACGACACGAAAGCCGCCCATCATCCGGCCAAAGAAGGTCTCGACCCCCAGGATGCCGACGACGATCTCGGCCGGGACACCGAATTCGGTCTCGGCGCGCTGCAGCGTGTCGGCATGAGCCTGCCAGAAGCCGACGCCGGCGGCGATGCGGCGCGGCTCGATGAAGCGCTCGCGGTACGCGGCCCAGTTCTTCGCGGTGCCGGCAGCTACGGGCATGATCAGCTCGGCCACGCGCGGCGCCTGCCTTGCGTCGGCCAGCTGTTCGCGCAGCCACTGCGGGTCCAGTGCGCGGCGTTCGGCGACCTCGGTGATGAAGCGGGCGAGCTCGACGCGGTCGCGGTAGGGCTTGGCGACCGGCTTGACCTCGACTCTCGCCGCTTTCCGATCGCCGCGCGCCAGTGCGCCGTCTGACACGCCGAGCAGGGCCAATGCCAGCACCGCCACGGTTCCCGTCCGAACGCGCCTGGATCGCATCGCGGCATTATCCGCGGCGGGCCCCGAGCGGCGCCCCGGAGGACCCGCGCGGAGTGGCGCTGCGTGCCGCGGATTCCGCGTCGTGAACGACCCGCGCTTCGCGTGCGAATCCACGCCACCAGCGGCGCAGTGCAAGCCGCCCGGTGCCGCCATCCTGCCCTCGCCCATACCTGGCGCGGTCAAGGGCCTCGAGCTGTGAGGCGAGCGTCGCGCCGCGGGGTCCCAGCTTGCGCCGCACCAAATCGGCGCGCGTGCGCGGCGGATCGTGCGCCGACACGTTGACGCCCAGCAAGCGCAGCGCCTGCGCCATGCGCCCCTGCAGCCGCTGCCATGGATCCTGCCGATGGCGGTCCCACAGGGCCCATGCCGCGGCCGCGAGGCTTGCGCTGCAGAGCAGGCCCAGCAGGACGTAGACCAGGTCCAGTGCCTCGGGTGCGCGAAAGCCCAGGCGCTTCAGCAGGTCGAACTGCGTCCCGCGCGAGTAGTTCAGCACCCACTGGTTCCAGCGGTTGTTCATCGCCTCCCAGAAGCGCCGCATCTGCTGCGCCAGCGCCGGGCTGACGGTCGTCAGCGCGCCCGCGACCAGGCCCGGTCGCGGCTGCAGGTTGCGGCTGGTGCGGATGCGTTCCGGGGCCACCGCAGCCGTCGGATCGGCTCGCACCCAGCCCTTGCCCCGCTGCCAGTACTCCGCCCAGGCATGCGCATGGCTCTGGCGCACGACGTAGTAGCCATCGACCGGGACCGGATCCGTGCCCTGGTAGCCGGTCACGATGCGCGCGGGTACGCCCATGGCCCGCATCATCACGACGAAGGCAGCGGCGAAGTGCTCGCAGAAACCCAGCCGCCGGTCGAACCAGAACTCGTCGACGGCGTCGCGTCCGTAGCTGCCGGGTTCGAGCGTGTACAGGTACTCCTCGCGGCGCACGTGCGCAAGCAGCAGCGCGGCGAGCTCCTCGGCGCTCGCGCCGACGTTCTCCGCTCGGTCGCGCAGCTCGTGCGCCCAGGCCAGGCTGCGCGGGTTGAAGCCCGGCGGCAGCGCGAGCAGGTCCTGCAGGCCCGGCACCTCCACCCGCGGGCCGTGCCGGTACTCGGGGTAGGCGACGGCACTGACGCGCAGACGCTCGGTCAGTGGCCGGTCGGTCTGCCACTGCGCATCGGCGCGCTGCACCGCGACCAGCCCCTGCGGTTCGGGCGCGCTGCCCGGCGTGTCGGGCGTCATCTCGAGCATCGGCAGCAGCGCCAGGCGGCTCGGCTCGATCGTCAGCTCGTAGGGCACGCCGCTGCCCAGCACCTGCAGCTGTGCCTGCGGGCGCTGCGCGAAGGGGACGCTGGGCACGCCCCGCGTCCACTCGCGCCCGTCGAAGCGCGAGAGCACCGGGCCGCGGAAGTAGAGCTGTTCGCCCGCGGGCACCGGGCCGAGGAAGCGCACGCGCATCGCGATGCTGTCGTCGTTGGCGATCGATGCGACGCCGCCCAGCGCCATCGACCCCGAAAGCCCTGTGCGTCCGCTGGCGTCCTGCGGCACGCCCCACAGCGGCGCGACGCGGGGGAAGAGCGCGAACAGCAGCACCATCAGGGGCAGCCCGAGCAGCGCGGCGTGCGCGGCGAGCCTGCCGGCCTGCGCCAGCGGGGGGCGGCCCACCGGCATGTGCGCGAGCACGAGCGCCGTCAGCAGCCCCCACACCGAAACCAGCATCGACAGCGCCACCAGCAGCGACTGCGAGTAGAGGAAGTTGGTCAGCACCAGGAAGAAGCCGAGGAAGAAGACGACGAGCGCGTCGCGACGGGCGCGCAGCTCCAGCGTCTTCAGCGCCATCAGCACGACCAGCAGCGTGACCCCCGCGTCGCGGCCGAGCAGGGTGCGTTCGCTCCAGAGCGTCAGAGCGATCGCGGCGGCGAGCACCAGGCCGACGATCCAGCGCCGCGGCAGCGGCGCGCCGCGCAGCGCCAGGCGCCCGCGCCAGCCGAGGATTGCCAGCGCCATCACGACGCACCAGGGCGGCAGGTGCGCGAAGTGCGGCAGCATCGTCCAGCCGATCACGCCGAGCTGAAAGAGCGTGTCGCGGGCCTCGCGCGGCAGGCGCTGCCAGGCACGTGCGACCATCATGCGGCTGCGTCCCAGAGCGCCAGCGCCTGCAGCGCGGCGCGGCGCTGGGCTTCGCCGCGGCCGGCGGGCAGATCGCGCCCGGGCAGCGAGAGCCGGTAGGGCTGGCCCTGGCGATCGGCCTCGACGACCCACGCGGCCAGGCGTGAGAGCCGCTGCTCGACACCCGCGGCCGAAGCCGCCTGCCACTCGAGCGCAAGTTCGCGCGCGGCGTGGCCGGCGGTGTCGCGGCTGACCAGCTCGCCGCTGCGCGCGGCCTTCTTCCACAGCACCTGGCGCAGCGTGTCGCCGCGCCGCCAGGCGCGCACGCCGTCGAATTCCGCCCCGTCGCTGCGGGCCGCTCGCGCGGCCTGCTCGTCGGCGCGGGCGCCGGCCTGCGGCAGCGGCGGGGCCGGCGTCTCGGGGCGAGGCCAGGCGAGGACCGTCGCTGCCGGGTGCCACAGCGACCAGGCCCGGAAGAGCCCAAAGGGAAAGAGCGTCTCGATCACCAGCACCGGAACCCGATGCAGGCCGCGCTGCGGCGGCACGATCGAAAGCTGCGCGCTCGCCTGCCCCTGCGCGGGCACGTCGCTCCACACCGAGCCGGCGTCGTGCGCCCCCAGGCCCTCGAAATGCAGTGCCACGCCGTGGCGCGCGCGCCCGGGATTGACGAACACCACCTCCAGCATCGCCGCGTCCCCGGCAAAGACCGCCGGCGTGGGCCGCAGGTGCAGCGTGAGCCCGCGCAGCGTGCCATGCGTGAGATGCATCGAGACGAGCCCGGCCCCGGCGAGCAGGAAGGACAGCGCGTAGCCAAGGTTGAGCTGGTAGTTGATCGACGCGAGCAGCATCAGCACCAGCGTGGCCGCGAAGACGACGCCGGCACGCGTGGGCAGGATGTAGATGTTGCGCTGTGTCAGTGTCCAGGTCTCGCTGGCGGGCACGCGGGCCAGCCACCATCGGCGCATGCGCGTGCGCAGACCCATCGCCGTCGATCAAGGGATGGGGACGGCCTCGACCATCGCCCGCACCTGCTCGGCCGGGCCGCGGCCCGAGGCCGGCAGCGGCACGAGCCGGTGCGCAATCGCCTGCGGCAGCATGGCCTGCACGTCGTCGGGCGAGACGTAGTCGCGCCCGGCCATCAGTGCGCGCGCCTTGGCCACGCGCAGCACCGCGATCGCCGCGCGCGGGCTCAGGCCGTCGACGAACCACTGGCCCGATCGCGTCGCCGCAACCAGCGCCTGCAGGTAGTCCAGCAGCGGGTCGGAGGCATGCACGCGCAGCACCTCCTGCTGCGCGGCCAGCAGCGCCGCCGGCAGCATCACCGGCTGCAGCCGGGCGCTGGCCTGGCGGCGGTCCTCGCCCGCGAGCAGCGCGCGCTCGGCCGCCCGGTCGGGGTAGCCGAGCGTGATCCGCAGCAGGAAGCGGTCGAGCTGCGATTCCGGAAGCGGGTAGGTGCCGAGCTGGTCGCTCGGGTTCTGCGTCGCGATCACGAAGAAGGGCTCGGGCAGCGCACGCGTCTCGTTGTCGACGCTGACCTGGTGTTCCTCCATCGCTTCGAGCAGCGCGCTCTGCGTCTTCGGCCCGGCGCGGTTGATCTCGTCGGCCAGCAGCACCTGCGCGAAGATCGGCCCGGGATGGAAGACGAAGCGCTCGGTGGCGCGCTCGAAGACGGTGACGCCGACGAGGTCGCTGGGCATCAGGTCGGCGGTGAACTGCACGCGCGAGAAGCGCAGGCCCAGCGAGATCGCCAGCGCATGCGCGAGCGTCGTCTTGCCGACACCGGGCACGTCCTCGATCAGCAGATGGCCGCCGGCCAGCAGGCAGGCCACGCAGTCCTCGATCTGCGGCCGTTTGCCGACGATGATCGTGCTAATCTGGTCGGACAGTCTCGCCAGCTGGTGAACGGTGTCGGATGGCATGGCCATCGACCATAGCGGAAAAGCCTTCTACCGATCGATCGATGAGCACCCTCTTCTACAGCCACCCGGATTGCCGCCTGCACGACATGGGTGCAGGACACCCGGAGTGCCCGCAACGCCTGGATGCGATCTCCGACCATCTGCTGGCCGTCGGTCTTGATGTTGCGTTGCAGCACGAAGATGCGCCGCTGGCCACGCTCGAGCAGGTCCAGCGCGCGCACAGCGTGGCCTATGTGCTCGAGCTCAAGGACCTGCTCGAACAGGTGCAGGAGAGCGGCGAGCCGCGTGCGCTGGATCCGGACACGGTCGCTTCGCCCGGCACTTGGCAGGCCGCGCTGCGCGCCGCCGGTGCTGCAGTGGCGGCAACCGACGAGGTCATCGCGGGGCGTGCGAGCAATGCGTTTTGCGCCGTGCGGCCGCCGGGGCACCACGCCACGCGCGACGAGACGATGGGCTTCTGCTTTTTCAACAACGTCGCGATCGCCGCCCGGCACGCGCTCGACGCGCATGGCCTGGCGCGCGTGGCGATCATCGACTTCGATGTGCATCACGGCAACGGCACCGAGGACATCGTTGCCGGCGACGAGCGCATCCTGATGTGCAGCTTCTTCCAGCATCCGCTCTACCCGTACAGCGGTGCGGTGCCCAAGGGCACGAACATGCTCAACGTGCCGGTGGCGCCCTACACCCGGGGACCCGAGCTGAGGCAGATCATCGCCGACATGTGGTGGCCGCGCCTGGACGAATTCCGGCCGCAGATGGTCTTCATCTCGGCGGGCTTCGACGCGCACCGCGAGGACGACCTCGGCCAGCTCGGCCTTGTCGAGGCGGACTACGAATGGATCACGCGCGGCCTGGTCACGATCGCGAACCGGTACGCCGAAGGGCGCATCGTGTCGTGCCTGGAAGGCGGCTACGCGCTGAGTGCGCTGGCACGCAGCGTCGCAGCGCATCTGCGCGTGCTGACCGACATGTGAATGCGGTGAGGTTGCGCTCGGTGCCCGGCTGCCCAGGAGTTGCGCCGGATGCGGCCGATGGCGCCAACGACCCGCCTGCAGTGCCCAACGCGATGAACCGTCCCGGCTCATGCCCGTGTTGACGTTCGACGAACTCGGTCGCCTGGCCGACGCGCTGCGCCAGCCCACGGTGCTCGGCGAGGCCGGCGTGCTGCTGGGCTGCCTGTCGGCGGCGTGGGCGTTGACACGGCTGCTGCGCGGCTACGCGCCCAGGCCGGGATCGATCTGGTTCGGCGATCGCATCGTCGACGGTGTGCTGTTCCCGGCACTGGCCCTCGCGCTCGCGCTGATGGCGCGCTGGGGGCTGCGGGAAATCCTGCCGCTGGCGCTGTTCGAGGTGGCGGTGCCGGTGCTGGTGTCGCTGCTTGTGATCCGCTTGGTGGTGCGTGTGCTCAGCCGCACGTACCCCGATTCCTCGGCGATGCGGATCTTCGAGCGCTGGATCTCGTGGCTGGTGTGGATCGGCGGCGTGCTCTGGATCCTGGGCGTACTGCCGCGGCTGATGGGCGAACTCGACCTGGTCCACTGGAATATCGGCAGCATAAGCGTGCCGCTGGGCAACCTGATCGAAGGACTGCTCAGCGGCGCAGCCGTGCTGGTGCTGGCGCTGTGGGTTTCGGCGGCGCTCGAGACGCGGCTGCTGGCGGGTGCGACCGACAACCTCTCGCTGCGCAAGATGGCCGTCAAGACCTTGCGCGCGCTGCTGCTCTTCGTCGGCGTGCTGATCGCGTTCTCGGCCGCGGGCATCGATCTCACGGCGCTGGGCGTGCTGGGCGGGGCGCTCGGCGTGGGCATCGGCCTGGGTCTGCAGAAGCTCGCGGCCAACTACGTCAGCGGCTTCGTCATCCTGGCCGAGCGCAGCGTGCGCATCGGCGACATGGTCGGTGTCGACGGCTTCGAAGGCTACGTCACCGACATCAGCACGCGCTACACGCGGCTGCGTGCGCTCGACGGCCGCGAGGCCATCGTCCCGAACGAGATGATGGTGACGCAGCGGGTCGTCAACAACACGCTGGCCGACCCCAAGGTCGCGCAATCGACGTCGATGCGGGTCGCCTACGACACCGACCTGCAGGCGCTGATGCCGCGGCTGGCCCAGGCCGTGGCCGCCGTGCCGCGCGTGCTCGCCTCGCCCGCACCGGACGTGCAGCTCACGTCCTTCGGCGCCGATGGCCTGGGTCTGGAGCTGACGGTCATCTTCTGGATCACGGACGCCAACCTGATCGTCGACAACGCGCGTTCCGACGTGAACCTCGCGATCCTGCGCGTGCTCGACGCCCAGGAGATCAAGATCCCGCGCGCGTAGCGCAGGCGGCGACCGGGCCGCAGGGCGCGCCGCAGCACTACGCCTTGGCCTTCGAGACCGAGACGGCGCCCATCGTGCCGATGCGCGCCTGCCACTCCTTCGGGCCGGTGTCGTGCACGCTCACGCCCTTGCTGTCGACGGCCACGGTCACCGGCATGTCCTTGACCTCGAACTCGTAGATCGCCTCCATGCCCATGTCGCCGAAGGCCAGCACCTTGGCGGCCTTGATCGCCTTGGCCACGAGGTAGGCGGCGCCGCCGACGGCCATCAGGTACGCCGACTGATGCTTGCGGATCGCCTCGACGGCCACGGGTCCGCGTTCGGCCTTGCCGATCATCGCGATCAGCCCGGTCCTGGACAGCATCATCTCGGTGAACTTGTCCATGCGCGTGGCGGTCGTCGGGCCGGCCGGGCCGACGACCTCGTCGCGCACCGGATCGACCGGGCCAACGTAATAGATGACGCGGTTCGTGAAGTCCACCGGCAGCGGCTCGCCCTTGGCGAGCATGTCCTGGATGCGCTTGTGCGCCGCGTCACGGCCGGTCAGCAGCTTGCCCGACAGCAGCAGCGTCTGCCCCGGCGCCCAGCTCGCGACCTCCGCCGGCGTCAGCGTGTCGAGATCGACGCGCTTGCTCTTGTTGTAGTCGGGCGCCCAGTGCACGTCGGGCCACAGGTCCAGGCTCGGCGGCTCGAGGTAGGCCGGCCCCGAGCCGTCTAGCACGACGTGCGCGTGCCGCGTCGCGGCGCAGTTCGGGATCATCGCGATCGGCTTGCTCGCCGCGTGCGTCGGGAAGGCCTTGATCTTCACGTCGAGCACGGTCGTGAGCCCCCCCAGGCCTTGCGCCCCGATGCCCAGCGCGTTGACCTTCTCATAGAGCTCGATGCGCAATTCCTCGAGCTTGTCCCCGGGCCCGCGCTGCAGCAGCTCGTGCATGTCGAGGTCGTCCATCAGGGACTCCTTGGCCATCAGCACCGCCTTCTCCGCGGTGCCGCCGACGCCGATGCCGAGCATCCCCGGCGGGCACCAGCCGGCGCCCATCGTGGGCACCGTCTTCAGCACCCATTCGACGATGTCGTCGCTCGGGTTGAGCATCGCCATCTTCGACTTGTTCTCGCTGCCGCCGCCCTTGGCGGCCACCGTCACGTCGACCTTGTTGCCCGGCACGAGCTCGACGTGGAGCACCGCCGGCGTGTTGTCCCGCGTGTTCTTGCGCGCGAAGATCGGGTCGGCGAGCACGCTGGCGCGCAGCACGTTGTCCGGGTTGAGGTAGGCGCGGCGCACGCCCTCGTCGACGACGGCCTGCACGCCGTCCTTGAAGCCCTCGTCGAAGCGCACGTCGAGCCCGACCTTGAGGAAGACGTTGACGATGCCGGTGTCCTGGCAGATGGGCCGATGCCCCTCGGCGCACATCTTCGAGTTGGTGAGAATCTGCGCGATCGCGTCCTTGGCCGCCGGGCTCTGCTCGCGCTCGTACGCGCGGGCCAGGTGCGCGATGTAGTCGGCCGGGTGGTAATAGCTGATGAACTGCAGCGCCGCGGCAATCGTCTCGATCAGGTCGGCGGCACGAAGGGTCATGGTGCTCATGCGCTTGGACTCCAGAGGGCGGTCGCGGCGCGACCGGGCAGGCGTCCGGCAGGCGGTGCGACCGCATGGCGCTGCACGCTGCCGGGGTTTCGATTCATGCGAAGATCGCTGCCGAGGGCTTGCGCGATCGTCGACGATTCTAGGCGTCCACGGTCGGATTTCCGATGATGCGCGCGGCTGCCGGGTGCCCGGGTGGCGGGCGCCGACGTCAGGCGGTGGTAAGAGCCCGAACCTACCTTTGCGGCCCGTCGGAACCGGACTCCGACCCCAACCCAGGAGACATGCATGTCGAGCGCCGAAAGCCCCACCGAATACAAGATGTACCCCCCGCCCGCGAACATCGTCGCCTCAGCCTACATCTCGGGGCAGGCCGCGTACGACGCGCTGGTGAAGGAGGCGGAGACCGACTACGAGGGCTACTGGGGACGTCTGGCGCGCGAGTTCCTGACCTGGAAGACCCCGTTCACCAAGGTGCTCGACAGCTCCAGGGCGCCTTTCTTCAAGTGGTTCGAGGACGGCACGCTCAACGTCTCCTACAACTGCCTGGACCGCAACGTCGAGCGCGGCCTCGGCAACAAGACCGCGATCATCTTCGAGGCCGACGACGGCAAGGTCACCAAGGTCAGCTACTCGGAGCTGCTGGCCAGGGTGTGCCAGCTGGCCAACGCGCTGAAGGCGCGCGGCGTCAAGAAGGGCGACCGCGTCGTCATCTACCTGCCGATGAGCGTCGAGGGCGTGGTCGCGATGCAGGCCTGTGCACGCCTCGGTGCGACGCACTCGGTCGTCTTCGGCGGTTTCTCCGCGCAGAGCCTGCATGACCGCATCCAGGATGCCGGCGCGGTGATGGTGATCACCGCCGACGAGCAGATGCGCGGCGGCAAGGCCATCCCGCTCAAGCCGATCGTCGACGAGGCGCTGGCAATGGGCGGCTGCGACACTGTGCGCGACGTCGTCGTCTACCGGCGTACCGGCGGCAAGACCGCCTGGAAGGAAGGGCGCGATCTCTGGCTGCACGAACTCGTCGCCGGGCAGGCGACGACGTGCGAGCCCGAGTGGGTCAGCGCCGAGCACCCGCTCTTCCTGCTCTACACGAGCGGCTCGACCGGCAAGCCCAAGGGCGTGCAGCACAGCAGCGGCGGCTACCTGCTGCAGTGCGCGCTGAGCACGAAGTGGAGCTTCGACCTCAAGGACAACGAAGTCTTCTGGTGCACCGCCGACATCGGCTGGGTCACCGGCCACAGCTACATCACCTACGGGCCGCTGGCGCTCGGCGCGACCGAAGTGGTCTTCGAGGGTGTTCCGACCTATCCCGACGCCGGCCGCTTCTGGAAGATGATCCAGGACCACAAGGTCAACGTCTTCTACACCGCGCCGACGGCGATCCGCAGCCTCATCAAGGCCGCCGAGAGCAACGAGGCCGTGCACCCGAAGCGCTACGACCTGTCGAGCCTGCGCATCCTGGGTTCGGTCGGCGAGCCGATCAACCCGGCGGCCTGGGAGTGGTACCACGCCAACGTCGGCGGCGGCCGCTGCCCGATCGTGGACACCTGGTGGCAGACGGAGACCGGTGCGCACATGATCAACCCGCTGCCTGGCGTGACGACGCTGGTTCCGGGTTCGTGCACGCTGCCGCTGCCGGGTATCCAGGCGGCGGTCGTCGACGAGACCGGCGCCGAAGTCGCCTGGGGGCAGGGTGGCATCCTGGTCGTCAAGAAGCCCTGGCCGAGCATGATCCGCACGATCTGGGGTGACCCCGACCGCTACACCAAGACCTACTTCCCGGACGACTTCAAGGGCAAGCTCTACCTGGCGGGCGACGGCGCGGTGCGCGACGCGAAGACCGGCTACTTCACGATCACCGGACGGGTCGACGACGTGCTCAACGTCAGCGGCCACCGCATGGGGACGATGGAGATCGAGTCGGCGCTGGTCAGCCATACCGAGCTGGTTGCCGAGGCGGCGGTCGTCGGCCGCCCCGACGAGACCACCGGCGAGGCGATCTGCGCCTTCGTCGTGCTCAAGGGTCCGCGTCCGACCGGCGACGAAGCCAAGAAGATCGCCAACGAGCTGCGCAACTGGGTCGGCAAGGAGATCGGCCCGATCGCCAAGCCCAAGGACATCCGCTTCGGCGAGAACCTGCCCAAGACGCGCAGCGGCAAGATCATGCGCCGCCTGCTGCGCAGCATCGCCCGCGGCGAGACCATCACCCAGGACACCTCGACCCTGGAGAACCCGGCCATCCTGGATCAGTTGGCGCAGTCCAACTGATCCGGCGCGCACGGGAGTGCGCGGGCGGCGCGGTGCGCGGATTCCTGCGCAGCGCGCCGTCGCGGTGATCGGCTACAGTGATTCCGCCGGGTGCCCCCGTTGTTCCCGGCGGAGGTCTCTGCCATGCCATTCGTCATCGTCGGCACCATCCTGGTGCTGCTCAAGCTGCTCGAGGTCGAGCCGGTCAGCGGTTGGTCCTGGCTGTGGATCCTCGTGCCCTTCGGCCTGGCCGTGCTCTGGTGGGCTTATGCCGACTCGAGCGGTCTGACGCAGCGCCGGGCGATCCGACGCATGGAAGAGAAGAAGGTCGCACGCCGTGAGCGCGACATCCAGGCGCTCGGGATGAGTGTTCGTGCCGATCGCAACAAGCCGCGGGCGCACAAGGGCGCTCGCCGTCCATAGCCTCGAAATAGCGCTGAAGTGGCGCCGATGCCGCCCAGTGGTCCTCGATGAGGGCAACCGCGACCGGCGCGTTCACGCGCCGGTCGCAGTGCGTTCCCGCTGCTGACCCGCGATCAGAACTTGTCGAGCACCGCGCCGCTGCTCGCGCTGCTGACATTGCGCGCGAACTTGGCGAGCACGCCGCGCGTGTAGCGCGGGGCCGGCTGCTTCCACGCGGCGCGCCGGCGTGCGATCTCGGCCTCATCCACGTTGAGCTGCAGCAGCAGTTGGTGCGCGTCGATCGTGATCGAGTCGCCTTCCTGCGCCAGCGCGATGGTCCCGCCCTCGTAGGCCTCGGGCGCCACGTGTCCGACGACCATGCCCCAGGTGCCGCCGCTGAAACGGCCGTCGGTGATCAGCCCCACGCTCTCGCCCAGGCCCTCGCCGACCAGCGCACTCGTCGGCGCGAGCATCTCGGGCATGCCCGGCCCGCCCTTGGGGCCGAGGTAGCGCAGCACGACGACGTCGCCGGCCTTGATCTTGCCGGCCATGATCGCCTCGAGCGCACTCTGCTCGTCGTCGAAGACGCGCGCCGGACCGGTGATCACCGGGTTTTTCAGCCCGGTGATCTTGGCGACGCTGCCCTCGGGCGAGAGATTGCCCTTGAGGATCGCCAGGTGACCTTGTTCGTACAGCGGATCGGTCATCTTGCGGATGACCTTGTTGCCCGGCTGCAGCGGCGGGACGTCGGCCAGGTTCTCGGCGATCGTCTTGCCGGTGATCGTCATGCAGTCGCCGTGCAGCAGGCCGGCATCGAGCAGCTCGCGCATCACCAGCGGGATGCCGCCGGCGCGGTGCAGGTCGATCGCCAGATAGCGGCCGCTGGGCTTGAGGTCGCAGAGCACCGGTACGCGCTTGCGGATGCGCTCAAAGTCGTCGATCGTCCACTCGATGCCCGCGGCGTGCGCGATCGCCAAGTAGTGCAGCACGGCATTCGTGCTGCCGCCGATGGCCATGATCACCGAGACCGCGTTCTCGATCGACTTGCGCGTGACGATGTCGCGCGGCTTGAGGTCGTTCTTCACCGCCTCGATCACGTAGTGTGCCGCCTTCTCCAGCATGCCCGTGATCTCGCCCTCGACGTTGGCCATCGTCGAGGCGTGCGGCAGCGACAGGCCCAGCGCCTCGAAGGACGAGCTCATCGTGTTGGCCGTGTACATGCCGCCGCAGCTGCCGCTGCCGGGGATCGCCAAGCACTCGATCGAACAGAAGTCCTCCTTGCTCATGTGACCGGCCGAGTACTGACCGACGGCCTCGAAGACGCTGACGATGTTCAGGTCCTGCCCCTTGTAGTGGCCGGGCAGGATGGTGCCACCGTAGATGAAGACCGAGGGTACGTTGGCACGCAGCATGCCCATCATGCCGCCGGGCATGTTCTTGTCGCAGCCGCCGATGACGATCACGCCGTCCATCCACTGGCCCTGCACGCAGGTCTCGATGCAGTCGGCGATGACCTCGCGCGAGACGAGGCTGTACTTCATGCCTTCGGTGCCCATCGCCATGCCGTCGCTGATCGTCGGCGTGCCGAAGAGTTGCGCCTTGGCGCCTGCGGCCTCGACGCTCTTCACCGCAATGTCGGCCAGCCGCTGCAGGCCGCTGTTGCAGGGGGTGATGGTGCTGTGGCCGCTGGCCACGCCGATCATCGGCTTGGCAAAGTCGGCCTGCTTGTAGCCCAGCGCGTAGTACATCGAGCGGTTGGGCGCGCGCGCCACGCCCTCGGTGATGTGGGCCGAGCGGCGGTTGATCTTCAGCGTCATCGGGTCGTCTCCACGGTCGAGGGGCGCATTCTAGGAGGAGGCCTTGCCAAGCCCGCAGAGGCCGATCCGCGAAGGGGGAAGGGGTGTCGAACCCGCGCTGCTAGCATTCCCTGCCATGCTGGTGCATCCGCAGTTCGACCCCGTTGCCCTGACCCTCGGACCGTTGCAGATCCACTGGTACGGGCTGACTTACCTCGCGGCCTTTGGCCTCTTCACGGGGCTGGCCTCGTTGCGGGTGAAGAAGCCCTGGTACGCGGCCGCCGGATGGACGCGACGCGACGTCGAGGACCTGCTCTTCTATGGCGTGCTGGGTGTCGTGATCGGCGGGCGTCTGGGCTACGCGCTCTTCTACAAGCCCGCGGAGTATCTGGCGCACCCGGCGGAGATCCTGATGGTCTGGCGCGGCGGCATGAGCTTTCACGGCGGGCTGATCGGCGTGATGATCTCGCTGGCCTGGTTCGCCCGTTCGCGGCGGCGGCGCTTCTTCGAGGTCATGGACGTGGTCGCACCCTGCGTTCCCACGGGCCTGGCCTGTGGGCGCATCGGCAACTTCATCAACGGCGAACTCTGGGGCCGCGCGGCCGACCCGTCGCTGCCCTGGGCCATGGCCTTCCCGCAGAGCGGCAGCATGATCGCCAGGCATCCGTCTCAGCTCTACCAGTTCGCGCTCGAGGGCCTGTTGCTCTTTGCGCTGCTCTGGTGGTACGGGCGCAAGCAGCGTGCAACCGGTCAGGTGTCGGCGGTCTTCCTCTTCGGCTATGGCGTCTTTCGCTTCATTGCCGAGTACTTCCGCGAGCCCGACGCATTCCTCGGCCTCTTGGCATTCGGGATGAGCATGGGCCAGTGGCTGTGCGTGCCGATGATCATCGGCGGCGCACTGCTGTGGGTGTGGTTCGGGCGCCAGGCGCCGCAGGCAGGACAGCGAGCATGACGAGACAGGTCTTTTTCGACACCGAGACCACGGGGCTGGACGCCGACAGGGGTGATCGCATCGTCGAGATCGGCTGCGTCGAGATGATCGACCGGCGGCTCTCCGGCCGCACGCTGCACCTCTACCTCAATCCCGAGCGCAGCAGCCACCCCGATGCGCTGAAGGTGCACGGCCTCACCGACGCCTTCCTCGCCGACAAGCCGCGCTTTGCCGAGATCGTCGACGAACTGCTGGGCTTCCTCGCGGGCGCCGAACTCGTCATCCACAACGCCGCCTTCGACGTCGGTTTCGTCAACGCCGAACTCGCCCGCCTGCGTCGCGGAGGAATCGCCGGTGTCGTCGCCGGGATCGTCGACTCGCTGGCGATGGCGCGCGAGCGCTATCCGGGCAAGTCGAATTCGCTGGATGCGCTGTGCCGCAGGCTCGAGGTCGACAACAGCAATCGCAGCCTGCACGGCGCACTGCTGGACGCCGGCTTGCTCGCGGAGGTCTACATTCGCATGACGCGCGGGCAGGATTCGCTCGTGATCGATGCGCAAGACACCGCGTCGGCACTGGTGCAGGCCGGCGACGTCGACCTGGCCGCGTTCGCGCTGCCGGTCCTCGTGGCTGACGAGGGCGAGGTCCAGGCGCACGAGGCACTGCTGGACGAGCTCGACAAGAGCAGCGGCGGAGCAACGCTCTGGCGAGCGCCTGCGACTCTGTCATAATGCTTGGCTTACCCGGCCCATCGGCCTAGCCTTCGGGTTCGGCGCGAAGGGTTTCGGGCAGTTAGCTCAGCGGTAGAGCACTGCCTTCACACGGCAGGGGTCGCAGGTTCGAACCCTGCACTGCCCACCAGCTCTTGCGTCCGGAAGTCCTGCCCTCATGTGTTGTGAGCTGTCGGGCAACCGGACATCCGGAGCGCGTTCGCAGCAGAGGTTCAGCACCTCCGATGCAGTCGCACTCCGGCAAGGCCTTGGCTGAGGATGTTGCGTTGCAACACCAATGTGAGGCAGCTATTGACAAGCGAACGTTTTGTTGTCATAGTGAAAGGCTTTGCAGCGCACAACGTAGCTCGCTTGTCGAGCGCTTGAGTGCAAGGTCGGCGGGGTCGCCGCCGACTCGTTCTTTAAAAATCTACAGCCGATAAGCGTGGGCGTTCGAGTGCTGTGGCGCCTTGTGGCTTGGTGCGGAGCTGCTTTGTGGTTCTGTGCGGGGTTGCGAGGTTGTGTTGTCTGGCGTGTCGT
>Ga0116142_10000732_pt1 | contig 42216 bp, 40 predicted proteins | sample AD_UKC033_MetaG_FD_89785 | JGI IMG/M metagenome (GOLD analysis project Ga0116142, IMG submission 89785) | Active sludge microbial communities of municipal wastewater-treating anaerobic digesters from USA - AD_UKC033_MetaG | ecosystem: Engineered > Bioreactor > Anaerobic > Digestate | place: USA... | reverse complement strand
TCGACAGCGACATCAACGGATGCGGCGGCATCTACAGCAACGGCAACCCAATAACATCAGGATAAGTTAGGACCATGTCAGAAGAGGGAACATTCGAACGTAACGATCCTGCACTTCCGGAAGGCGGAGAGATTCGCAATGGAGCGGACCGTCGTCAGGAAAAGGCGGGCAGCATGCCCCCTGACGGGGTTGAGCGCCGCCAGTGGGCCGACCGCCGCAAGAGCAGATCGAGCGAAGGTCGTGAACGTTACCTTGATATGGTCCAGCGCGAACGCGTTGTATTGATGGATCTGGGGTTAACTCGTTCGATCGAACAATTGATGGATATGGCCGGTACGCCGGTGACCGCGGATGAAGAGGCGGAAAACGTCGGTATCCGCGATCACGCCAACGGTGACCAGTTGCGGTCGATTCTCCCCGTTCAAAGCTGGCTGCCGCTCAACATTCACCTGATCGGCTTGCATGAAGGTGTTTTGCGGATTGCGCCGCTCAACGAACTGAACACGCGCCAGACTGATGCGCTGATCTCGACCGCCAACCGTTCGGGCCTGATGGTCGAACGGATTGAAACCGAAGTCTGGGACCGTGCCGAATTGCTGCAAACTATGCGCGCAGTGCACGATCTCTCTGCTGACCGTTGCGAAAAAACATTGGCGTCATGGCTGATGGACACTGACAACGGCCTGCTGCTGAACCAGTTCATGCGCGATATGCTGGCAGAATCGCTCCAGATGCGCGTGTCCGATATTCACATCCTGCAAGACAACAACCCGTCGACTCCAAACTGGATCAGATACAGGATCGACGGTGATTTGGTGCCGGTTCACCTGCTGCCGCCTGATGCTATGGCGCGTTTGACAACGCTCATCAAACGCGACGCGGGGATGAACTTCGGGGATCGTATCACACCGAAAGACGGCCGTTTCAGCTTTACATGGCAAGGTCGTGTAATTGACGTCCGTGTGGCCGCGGGACCGCAGGCACAAGACGGCGAAAAACTGACTCTGCGTCTTCTTGACCGTGCGTCGCTCAAAGGCTTCGACGAACTCTTCAAGCGTCACGAAGATGTGGGAAATTATCTGGCCCAGTCGCTCTCTCCTGAAATCAAGGGGGGCGGTGGTCTAGTGATGCTCTCCGGTCCGACGGGTTCGGGTAAAACGACAACGCTTTATGCGTGTATCCAGTATATCGACCGTCGCCGCAAACACGTCCTGACCATCGAAGACCCGATTGAATATGAATTGCGCTATGCAACGCAATGGCAGGTCCGTCCCGGCATGAAGGGTGGAGAATTTGCCGACCTGATCCGCGCCGCAATGCGTCACGACCCTGACTACATCATCATCGGGGAGTTGCGGGATTCGGACACGGTGGAAACGGCTTTGAAAGCGGCTGAATCCGGTCACACCGTGATCTCGACCGTTCACGCCGATACGGCGCTGCAAACTTTTGAGCGTCTGAAGTCGTTGATGCCGGTGGAACGCGAACGTGCTTCGACCTTTACCTTGGCACAACAGGTCCGTGCCATTATCAACCAGCGTCTGGTGAAAACATTGTGCCAGGGCTGCGCCCACCAAGGTCGCGCCGGAGATGCGTTGAGTGAAGGTGAGTTGGCTCAGTTGGGATTGGAATCGACGGTCATTGTCCGCCGGAGAAACACCAGCGGCTGCGACCTGTGTAACCGGACGGGGATTTCTGGACGGACGTTGTTGCTCGACGCGTTGTTGATCACGCTCGGCCCATCTGAAAGAGATAAGGTTTACAAGGCGTTAATGCAGAATGTGAATGATATTGTTCGGGAAGAGGGCGTGATCGTCCATACCCGCCGCAACGGTCTGATTGATCTGGTGATTGGCGGATATGTCGATCCAAAATCTGCTCTCAACTATCTGGAATCGTAAAGAAAATAAGTTATGCAGCAATGGGTTGTCCAGATCGCCTACGAAACGCGTAAGGGTCCGAAGACATCGGTCGAAACGATGTACTTGCCGACCGAAAACGACGTCCGCGATGCTGTCCGTAAAAAGGGCGGTCACGTCCTTTCGATCCGCGCCCACAGCCGGACCCCGCTTGAAAGATTGCTGGCCAGATCAAGCTGGTGGCAGGTTCAGTTGCTGCGCGGGATTATGTTCCGTTCAACCTCTACCTCTCCCGGCGTGGCCTTGTGGAAGATCATCGAAGCCGAAACCAATCCGACGCGGCAAAACATTCTGGCGCCTGCGCGCGAAGCGTTGGCTCGTGGTCTGGGATTGATGGATGCCTTGAAAGCGCTCCAGATTTTCGACCGCTCGACGCTGGCGATCATCGCCGCAAGTGAGCGTGCGGGAAAATTGTCCGAAGGGATTCCCTATGCCATCAACGCCATCGCCCAGAAGCGCAAAAACAAAGGCGCAATTATGGGGACGATGGGTTGGCTGGCCTTTGACGTGATCACCATCGTGCAATCTTTGTTCTGGGGAAAAGGGACCGTATTGCAATGGTTCAAGGACAACGCTCCGAAAGAGGGCGAGGCTCTCGAAAAATATACGCGGGTGACCCATAATCTCGAGCTGACATGGGATATCCTGATCTGGATTGCGTTCGGAATAGCCGGATTTATGGCATGGTGTGTTTTTTCGTTCTTTATCAACCGCGGCAAGCGAGATTGGCCGACCCAGCGGATTGTGCGAAAAATCCCGCTGATTGGCGGCTATATGCGTGACCTCAGCTTTGCCGACTCCATGGCAGCGGCGTCCAGAATGCTGCGTTCCAACGTGCCAATCAGTGATGCGTTGCGGCAATCGGGCGAAGCGGCCAACTCGCCGGAAGTGGCAGCCTATTGGGATGACGCGAACGAACAGCTCTCAAGAGGTGTAGGGCTTGGAACGGCGCTTGACCGCGAACCTTTGTCGCGGTCGGAACGTTTGGAACTCGCCACCTTGTCGGACCTGTCTCAGGTTGCTACAATCATGGAATCGATTGCCGAGCTGCGTCAGCAGGCGTCGAGGACGAAACATAAACTGATTGTCTGGATGGCTTTCCTGTTGACGGGTGTCTATCTGGCGATTGGTTTCGGAAGCGCGATCTATGCCCTTACTGTCATGAACATGAGTATGGACAGCATGATGGAAGGGTTTATGGGAGGAAATATGTAATGGCATTTGGTTTGGGAAGAAAAAACAAAACGGAGTCTCAGCCTGCGGTTGACCAGACCGGAGCCGATGCCGATGCACCGAAAGTCCAATCGAAACCGCAACCGGGCATGGCAACCAAGGCGGCAGGAGAGCTGAAGTATTTTCTCTCTGATCTGACGCCGTTCCTGCCGTCCGAACTGGTGGGCGGGATGTTACCTTACGTTCCCGGAACCGAAGACGAAGCGGTCTGGAATGCGGCGTCTCAGGCTTGCGCAACGGAAAAGGTTCACTACCTCTACTCAATCGAAGGCGACCGCGTCTGGTATCTAGCGTGTCCGTCGTCGGTTATGGCTTCGAATCCCGACAGCTGGTGTCCTCTGGCCGCGGCTTTGCCGGGCAACAGTGAATTCTGGGACAAGGAAACCGTTTATATCTATGAGAAGGACGGTGTGGCCACAGCCCTGAGATGGGATCAGGAAACAGGCCGGATGCAGATTTTCTTGGGCGCTGCGCGAAGTATCCTGCCCCGTATTCAAAGCATGGACGCCAACTTTATCACGATCAACGACAAGGTCGCGGACATTGTTCCGTGGAGAAATCGCCAGCTCAGAACCGAACAACTGGCGCGCGGTACGGCACGAATCCTGATGTTGGCCGGTATTGCCGTTTCGGTGGTTTTGATGGCAGTGATTGCTATCGAATATATCATGATCAACTTTCTCGACCGCAATCTGGAGAAAGTCAAACAGGACACGGAAACAGCGAGCATGCAGCTCCTGACCAAGGCCGCGGATCTGTCCCGAAACGATGTGCTGCGTCACACGGTCCGTATCCAGCAATTGCTTGACGATTTGACCAAGGTGGACGGGACGCTGGTCCGTTACGAAGTCGGCAAAGACGGCTCCGCGGAATGGGAAGTTTTGGTTCCTCCTGCTTATTCGACCGGTGTGATGAGCATCCGCGGTCAGGCCCAGCCGGGAATTGAAAAAGACGGACGTGTCCGTGTCAAGGGTAAGAACTAGATCTCGAGATCATGTTTTCCATTGCTTTATCGTTAGTGGCGCTTGCGGCCGTACTGGTTCTGATCCCGGCCGCGCGTTTGGTTGCGCTGAAATACGGCGTGGTCGATGCGCCGGGCGGGCGCAAACAACATGACGAACCTGTCCCCCCGATTGGCGGCATCGTTATTTTCTCCGTTCTCGTGCTGGCTATGATCGGGCTGCAGACGGTCTCAAATATCTCTTTCCCGCCCGCGCTCTTTCTCTCGTTGGGAATTATTGTGGTGACGGGGCTGGTGGATGACATCCACACACTAGATGCCCGCTTCAAATTTCTGGTTCACTTTCTGGTGGCGGGAATATTGGTGCTCTGGGGCGGAGCGAAACTCGAAACACTCGGCAATCTGCTGGGGTTCGGCAATATCGGGCTAGGGTGGATGTCTGTGCCATTCTCGGTCGCATGTGTGGTTTATATCATCAACGCCGTTAACATGATGGACGGGCTGGATGGTCTGGCGGGCGGCAATACATTGATTGTATTCGGCTGGTTTGCTCTCGCGGCACTGGCGGGCGGCAATATGGCGGCTCTGGGCGAAATCATGATTTTTATGGCTGCTTTGGTGGGGTTTTTGTTTTACAACGCCCGCAGCCCGTGGCGCAAACATGCCAAAGTCTTTTTAGGTGATGCGGGCAGTATGGGAATCGGTGTGATGATCGCATGGTACGCCATCACCTTGTCCCAAGTCCCTCATCCGGTTTTGGCGCCGGTCTCGGTGGCATGGATCATCGCTTTGCCGATCATTGACGCATTTGGGTTGCTGGTTGCGCGGTTGAAAGATAAAAAGCCGCCTTTCGCCCCCGATCGTCGCCATTTTCACCATCATTTCATCAATGCCGGATTTGGTGTTGGCGCATCGGTTTATCTGATTCTTCTCTGGTCGGTTTTATTGGGTGTGATTGGATTTGTGGGCAACAAATACGGAATCCCTACGCCTGTTCTCGGTTGGGCATGGGTGATCTTGTGGCTGGCCCACACGCTGCTCACTGTCAGACACGAGAAGTTTATCAGGCTGCTTGCGAAGGTGCGGCGGAAACCTGCTCTTTGAATTCCGCATCTATCGTCTCGCGCAAAGCATCATAAAGCTGGCTGGGCGGCACAAAACCACTCTCCCTGACACGGTCGGCCTTGAACATTGTTGATGCACAGAATTTCTCGACCCGCACGCGACTGATCGGCAGGTTTTTACCGGTAACGCGAGCCAGAACGTCACACGCCATCCCTGCGCCAAGCCCCAGAACCAGCGGCAATCTGAGAGAAGAGGCAGAGGTTTTTCCGGTCCGTTCGCGGATCAAATTCACCAGCTCCGCCGTTGTCAGGTCGGGCTTGTCGGCATAATTGAACACATGATACCCGGTCCCCATCGACAGGGCGTGAACAATAAAAGCGGAGACATTCCCGACATAGGCCATCGACTTTTTATTTTGGCCGTCGCCCACCATAATGAAACGCCCCTTGACGATCTGGTCCATCAACACATGAACATTGCCGCGGTTGGTGGGGCCGAACACGACGGCAGGACGGATAATGACCAGCGACCGCGTGGACGGAGATTTTTCAAACCATGCGCGATAAACATCCTCAGCTTGCGATTTGGTCTTGCCGTAGTCATTGATCGGCTGATGCGGAGAGTTTTCGTCTGGTTCGCCGTGCTGATGCCCGTAAACTGCGACCGAACTGGTAAAGATAATGCGGTTGATGCCGAGCTTCTCGGCCGCTTCGCACGCTATCCGCGCGCCGGTCACGTTGGTGTCGTAATAAAGGGAAATGGGCCGCACATTGTCGCGGTGCGCCGCGGCGAGATTGATAATCGTGTCGCATTCAGTCATGGCGACAATCGTTTGTTCCAGATCGCGCACATCCGCATCGACGCGCAAATCGGGATAGGCTTCACTGGGGGCGATATCGCCGATGGTCACGTCATGCCCTTGGCGCAACAGGTCCGAAGTCAGCCTTGTGCCGATAAATCCGCTGCCGCCGATCAGGGCGATTTTGTGGGGTGAAGCCATTCTCAAATCCTCTGTATATCCTATTCTTATAAAATGTTGGGAGCCCCTGCACAAATGAAAAAGGCGCACAGCGCCTGTGGATAAGATGGAGAGCAGGGGGAGGCTGAATTGACGCCGCCTGATTCGCCCGCCACGCTGTCCCCATGCCAAAGAGTTCTCTTATTCTGACCGCTGTTTCCATGATTGCCCTGACCGCTTGCCAAGCCGCACCGCAGTCTGGCGAGCAGTCCATGCCGAAAAATCCGGTTCCACTTGTGGAACAGGCTCCGGTGGATGGCGACCGCCTGTCGCAACTGGAATCAAGGGTCGAAAGCCTCGAAACGCAAGTGACGCAAGCCCAGCCGACTTTAAAAAAAGTCGAAGCGATGGAAACCCATTTCAAGGCGCTCTCTCTGGAACTCGACCGCATCTCCGAAACATATAAAGATCAACCTGTCGTTGCCGTTGCCGCTCCGGTTGCCGCGCCAGCTTCCAAAGCGGAAATAAAACCGGAAGCACAAATAACTGAAATGCCAAAGGCCAAGCCGACGGCAACGGCAAAAAAAGAAACCGCCAAGCCGCAACCTAAAAAAACCGAGAGCAGCGTTGCTGCTGTAACCAGTGTACGGATTGGCGAACAAAAAGGCGAGATCACGCGCATCGTTCTGGATACGACGAAGGCCGCCGAATTGCATTACGATCTGGATAACGGCGAAGGCTTGCTGGTGGTGGATTTGCCCGGCAACAAATGGGATGCCGTCAAACAGATGACGCTCAAAAATTCGCCGATGGTGAAATCCTTCACGGGAACCAGCGATGAAAACGGCGCACACCTGATTTTGCAATTGAAACAAACGGCCAAGGTCGCAACCACCGCGCGCCTGAACCCGTCGGGCGCATATGGCCACCGCGTCTATCTCGATTTGGTTCCGTCGAAATAAATTCCTGAAATTTGAATTGAAAAAAAGCGGCTATTGAGCCGCTTTTATTTCCTGTGCTTCGAGCGCCGCAGCTTCCGAAGAATAAGACGCCGCAGGCTCTGCTGCCTGAACCGCCACGGGTTCGTTTACAGTGGCAACCGGACCGGCTGCAGGCTGTGCCGCTGCCGCTGTTGTATCGGAAACGACGGGTTCTTGTGGAACCGGTTCGGGAACAGGGGCTGGCGTAACCGCATCCCATCCGCCACCCAAGGCTTTGACCAGATCGACCGACGCCGTAAGCTTGGCCTCAAGAGACTGGGCATAAGCGTCCTGTGACGTGAGCAGGGCAGCTTGCGTATCAAGCAACGTTTGGAAATCAATGGTCCCGACATCATATCGTTTGCGCGAAATATCATAGGCGCGTCCGGCGGATTCCATCGCGGTTTTAAGGGCGACTTCGCGGCTTTCTGCAGCACGAGTCGCTGCCATCGCATCTTCAACTTCGCGGAAAGCCGTCAGCACAGTTTTTCGATAGGTCTCAACCAGTTCGCGTTGTTGTGACGTGGCATTGGCAAGACCTCCTTCAAGCGCGCCGCCGGTAAAGATCGGCGCGGTGAGGGATGATGCAAGGGCAAAAATCGTCGTGGCCGGATCGCCGAACGATGTCGCGGCAACACTGGCCGTTCCCCCCAGATTGATGGACGGGAAGAATGCGGCACGCGCTACACCGATATTGGCATTGGCGGCGACCAGCGATTGTTCGACGGCATGGATGTCGGGACGGCGTTCCAGCAGAACAGAAGGTTGTTCCGGCGCAATGACAGGAGCTGCAAATTCCGAGATTGTTTTGGGCGTTGCCAGATCAAAGGTTTGCGGCGCACGGCCCAGCAAAACAGCCAGAGCATTTTGATAAGTGGCTTCCTGTTGTCTGATGGAAGCCAAGGCAGCCTCGCTCGAAGACACAGCCACGCGCTGTTGCGCCAGTTCGAGATCGGAATCAAGTCCCGTATCGACACGCACCTGAATGATGCGCAAAATCTCGCGCGAATTTTTCAAATTGTCTTCGGCAATCCGTACGCGTTCGCGTGATGTAATCACGCCGAAATAAGCATGGGCGATCTCACTCATAATGACGAGCTTCAAGGACTTCTGTTCATACTGCTGACCGGACAGCGCGGCGCGCGCGGCTTCGACATTCGCACTGTTCGAGCCGAACAGATCAAGGTCATAAGAAATTGCCAGCCCGCCTGTCAGCGACGTATCTGTTGTGGTGGAGCCGACGGCAGGGTTGGTCCGCGCGCGTTCCGCTCCGAGCGACGCAGCCGCCGATGGCAAAAGCGGAGCACCCGCAATGCGCAATGCCGACCGTGCCTGATTGACGCGCTCGAACCCTGCACGCAAATCAAGGTTTTGAGTCAACGCTTCATCCATCAGGGCATTGAGCGTATCATCCTGATACAGTGTCCACCATTTGGCGGGGATTTGTGTGGTCTCGCCGGACACGGCTTCGCTTTTCCAGCGTTCAGGCACAGGAACATCCGGCCGCGAGAAATCGGGGATAAAAGAACACGATGCCAGAAGGATGGAAACCAACGAGACGGAAACGATTTTTTTCATGCGGAAACTCCGGAAATGATGAACGGCTTTATTGTAGAGGGATGACCGAATAAATCAACAAACATCAAGCCACGACTCACTTATAACAACTTTTCTTGATAAAATCCCCCAACAGGCGGAATTCCGTGGCTCGCGGGTCGTTTTTGCGCCAAACAAGGGCAATCAGACGGTGCGGCTGCGGGTTTTCGAACCGCTGGATATAAAGCCCCTTGGGAACATTGTACGGATCAATGGCCATAGACGGGAGAAGGGTGGACCCATATCCATGTTGAACCATCTGGATTAGGGTTTGAAGGCTGGTCGCCCCCAGTGTTTTTCTTAATCCGGAAGGCTCTCCCAGAGCCGTCAGATGGCACGATTCAATCACATGATCGCGCAGGCAATGCCCGTCTTCGAGCAACAGGATGGTTTCCTTTTTCAAATCCCCGATTTTCAGAAAGGCGTTGCTCTTGGGCTTTTTGGTTCCGGCCAGAAAGAACGGTTCGGGCCACAGCGTTTCATGCGCGAAGTCCTCGACATCATAGGGTAGGGCCATCAACACCGCGTCCACCTTGCCTTTGCGGAGGTTGTCGAGTTGCCGCGCCGTAATATCCTCCCGCAATTGCAAATCGAGATCGGGATAATGGATGGCCTGCTGCGGTAAAATTTTCGGCAACAGATACGGCGCAATCGTCGGAATAATTCCGAGGATTAATCGCCCCGTCAACGGCGCACGGTGCGTCCCCGCAAGATGAACCAGATGCTCCATCTGTTCCAGAGCAGCCTTGGCCGGAGCGACCAATTCCTCACCCACGGGAGTGAGGGCCACACGCCGCGTCCCGCGGTCGAACAATTTCGCCCCCATAATATCTTCTAGTTCGGTTAACCCGTTGCTTAGCGCCGACTGCGTCACATGACATAACTCCGATGCGCGCGAGAATGACAATGTCTCGGCAACGGTCAAAAAATACTCAAGCTGGCGGGTAGATGGTAGTCTCATAAATCAATAAGTTTCCCGAATAAATACAGCATTTATTTATTCAAAAAACTTATAAATAGCAACAAAAATATCTATTGGATTTTTGGAAGCGTTGGGGGGTATGGTGAACCCGTTCAAAGAAACCAACCAAAAAACCGAAGGAGAATATGATGCTCGGTGTAGGCGATCAAATGCCCGAATTCGAAGTAGTGGGCGTAAAACCAAAATTCATGAAACACGAAGAAAACGGTGAATCCGCTTTTGAAACCATCACAGAAGAAAGCTTCCCCGGCAAATGGAAAGTAATCTATTTCTACCCGAAAGATTTCACCTTCGTTTGCCCGACCGAAATTGCCGAGTTTGCCAAACTCGAACAAGATTTCGCCGACCGTGACGCCGTCGTCATGGGCGGAAGCTGCGACAACGAATTCTGCAAGCTCGCATGGCGCCGCGACCACAAAGACCTGAACAACTTGAACCAGTGGCAGTTTGCCGACACCAACGGCTCGTTGATCGACGGTCTGGGTATCCGCGAAGATTCAGGCGTGGCGTACCGCGCGACCTATATCGTTGACCCGCACGGCGTCATTCAACATGTGTCGGTCAACGCTTTGGCAGTCGGCCGTAACCCGAAAGAAACGCTGCGCATTCTCGATGCCCTGCAAACCGATGAACTCTGCCCATGCAACCGTCCGGTTGGCGGTGAGCACATCGACCTCAGCAAGGCAGCCTAACAATGATGCAATCATTGGAAGACCTGCGCAACGCGCTGCCGGAATATGCGAAAGATATCAAACTGAATCTTTCCAATCTGGCCGCCGAGGAAACATTGAACCCCAACCAGTTGTGGGGAACATACCTCGCTTGCGCAATGGCGACGAAGCAACGCGACGTGATCGAGGCGATCAGCAATGAAGCCGCAAATCACATCGGCGAAGATGTGAGGGGTGCAGCCTGTGGTGCCGCCACCATCATGGCGATGAACAACGTGTACTATCGCGGCGTTCATTTGATGAGCAACAAGGAATATCAATCTCTCCCTGCCAAACTGCGCATGACTTTCATCGCAGGCCACGGCACGGACAAGGTAGATTTCGAATTGTGGTGCTTTGCGGTCTCGGCCATTAACGGCTGCGGAATGTGCATGGACGCCCACGAAGCGCAACTGAAAAAGGAAGGGATGACCCCCGAACAGATTCAGGCCGCACTCCGTATCGCTGCAACGGTCAACGCCGCCGCCGCAACAATGGAATCCGCGAAATGCGCGTGTGATACCTCGGTTGCCGCCGCCGCGTAAGCCAAAAGAATAAAGTTACTGCGTACCTAAAAGCCCCTGATCCATCAGGGGCTTTTTGTTGGAATGCTTCAAGCTCAAATAAAAATTGACAAATTGTTATGTCTAAACATATAAACATTTTTCTCACGAAAATACAAATAGGCCTAAAAAATGAGTACCATCCTGATAGTTGAAGACGACCCCATTCATCGCGGAAATGCGGAAGCATTTAAAATGCTTTTTAATTTACATTCCCACTCTGTGATATTGGCTCACTCCCCAGAGGATGTCTTGAACGCCTGTCGTTGGAATGATGTCGATTGTGTAATGGTGGACCAGCATATCGTGGGGGGTGGTATGGGATTCTCTATGAGAATCTATAAAGGTGAGGATATTATCAAAAGCATAAGGGCTTCCGGTTTAACAAATGTTCCGGTTATTTTGATGACGGGTGATCGCGAATATGATCCGAGAGAAGCCCGAAAGGTTGGAGCCAATCACGTATGGTTCAAACCTATTGAAGACATGATCTCTAAAACAGAAGAAGTTATGCGTGAGGCCAGATTGCGCGCAGCATCTTCCAAACCCACGGCCCCCTGAGCAATCAGGGGATTAATTCACCGAAACTTTATGGCTGTGATTGTGACGCTCGAACGCATCGAGCATATTGACCGTGCCTTGCATCGGATTGTTCGACGGGTGAGTCCAGATATGCGGACCGGATTCGATAAAGGTCGCACCCGCCGCCACGAACGGCGCACAATTTTCCTGATCGAACGTGCCTTCAATCGCCACCGGTGCTTCGGTGGTGGTGGCCCACCAATGCAGAAGATCAAGGAGCGGCTCGCCATGCGGTGCGGTGTGAAAGCTCACGAAATCGAGATCAAGAGAAAGGGCCGATTGCGCCATCGCACGGGTCGAGGCTCTGAGGCCGATAATCTTGTCGTCATCAAGCGTTTTGCGCGCTTCGGAACAGGCCATAACTTTGGAACAAAGAACACCATCCGCATCGACCGCTCGCGCGACCTTCACATTGTCCATCACCAGAAAAATAAATCCGGCCTTGGCGCAGGTTTCACGGTACACGCGAGCAATCTGCTCCCACCGCGCCTGATCTTTATCGGCAGGGTGGTACAAAACAACATGACGGTTGATCGCATAGGTCGAAAAACGGTTCGCTGCATGAAGCGCCTGCGTCAGCTTGAAATTGAGGGCCTCGTGATCGTCCGTGTCCGGCAGGGTAATCAACAACCCGCAGGTCGGGGCCGAAGGCATGGCCTCTTCAATCAGCTCGTCCAATTCACGCTCCATATAGTCGAACAGATCGTTCATTATTTTAAAATCCTGAGCGATTCCATCATCACGACATTGGCGAAATTTTGGTCGAGCGGCTCGGGGCTGCTCATCAAATGATAGAAAATGGCCCCGTAAATCATATCGACCGCAAATACGGTATCGAGATCGGAACGGAACGATCCGTCTTTTTTCCCGCCATCGATAATGCTCGCCAGAATTTCTTCGTGTTGCAGCATGAATTTTTCAAAAAACAAAGCTTGGAGTTCAGGGTTGCCTTGCGCTTCGGCATAAATCTCGGCGAGGATTTTCCCACCGCGACCGCGACAGATGCGCGTAAAGCGTTCCAGTTGCTTAACGAGGGAATCTTTTGCATCCGACCCCAGCGCAGGAGCGGGGAGAACACCCATCGGTCCTGAAATCGCATCCAGAATCAGCGCGACCTTGTTTGGCCACCAGCGGTAAATGGTGGTCTTGCCGACCCCTGCCTTTTTGGCCACGGCTTCAATCGATACGTCACGCACCGACATATGCAGCAGCATCTTGTTGGTCGAATCAAGAATGGCGGAACGGGATTTCTCCGAACGGGGGCGACCACTGGATTTTTGATTGGCTTCAAAGAGGAAGGCATCTTCGTGTTCTGATTGAATCTCATTATCCTGAATTTGATCCTGAACAACGCGCGCAGCGGCTCCAGCCATCATGCTCTCCTCTCTTACCTTGAAAAATGTGCAATTTCTGAAGTCGGGGTTGTACCCCCGAAATGGGAAAAAACGCAAGGAAAACCACTTAAAAAATTTATTTTCTCATGGAATAAAAACTGGACGGTGCGGATTGGATCGGAATTCCGCCATTATTACGAATTTCCAGAATCTCTAGACCGCGATCCGCCAGTCCGTCAGGGCGGAATCTGAAAATTCCGTCGATACCGGAAAACCCGTTCGGGTTGGTCAGCGCCGCCCGCCCGTACCCCCGTCCGGTCTTGGATAACACCACGGCCAAAGCAGTGGCATCATAGGCCAGAGACGCCAGACGCGGCGCCGTTACGCCGTAGGTTTCGAAATATCGGCGCTCGAACCGCGTGCGCAAATCAGCCGAAGACGCCGCATACCACGCCCCTTGCAATTCGGGCAGCGCAAGCGTCGCTTTGTCATCCCACAATCCGGTCCCGAGGCGTTGGACGAGGGCAGGCGTAAGACCTTGTGCGGAAAGCGCCGCCGAAATCTGTGCGGCCCGCTGCCCGCCCGCTGCGATCAACACCGCATCGACCGGCAGACGTTTCAGATCGGCCAACTGGTCAGAAGACGGCATCCCCGCCGCGTCATAGCGGACCAGTCCGGCATTGGTGAGCTGGCGCTGTTGCATCCGCGTATAGAAAGTGGCGGCCACGGCATCGCCATAGGCATCGCGCGGCGCAATCAGGGCAATGCGGGTCTTTCCGCGCGACGCGGTATAATCAATAATCTGTTCGACCTGCGTTTGTGGTACAAACCCCATCAGGAACGTTGTCCCCACGGCCGCCGTCGTATCGGTGGAAAAGGATACAACTGCAACCCCGCGCTGGACCGCCAGCGGAGCCACAGCTTTCGTGTCATCCGAGAACAACGGCCCCAAAATCAATCCGGCCCCCTCGTTCAACGCTTCGTTGGCCGCGTTTGCCGCGCCGCTGCCTGTATCTTTTGGTGTCAGTTCAAACAAATCCGAAGCGCCCAGATCGAACATCGCAAGCTGCGCGGCATTGAGCATAGCCTCACCCGCATCTTTCCCGCGCCCGCTGAGCGGCAACAAGATCGCGACTTTGGACTTGGTTTCCATGCCCTGCGGAACGGCCGCCATCGGCGCATCCGGCGCAGGCGCATGGGTCGATGGCATCTGCTGCGTTGTGGGGGTAGGGGATGATGCTGGACGGCTGGCCGAGGATTTCCATCCGCCGAAATCTTGGTTGGCGGAGCAACCCGACAACAGCAAAGCACTCGTCAAAACAGCAAGACACAGAAAAAGCGGATTGCGCGGCATCAAAAGCTCCCGTACATCTAGAATTTATGGAACACCCAGACCCTACACAAAACGACAGCTTGGGAAAAGACCCTTTCGGGGATGTCATAAAACCCATCCCCCAGAAATTGCCCTCAGGCCTCTATCTGGTTGCAACCCCCATCGGCAACCTGCGCGACATCACGCTGCGCGCACTGGATGTTCTATCAAGTGTCGATCTGGTCGCGTGCGAAGATACGCGCATGACTGGAAAATTATTCTCGCTTCTGGGGATTAAACAAAAATTGATCCCGTATCACGACCACAATGCCGATACGCAACGCCCCCACCTTATTAAAAAAATCGATGAGGGAATGAGTGTGGCGCTGGTGAGCGATGCCGGCATGCCGTTGATCTCCGACCCCGGATACAAATTGGTGAGGGACTGCGCGGAAAAGAATTTGTACGTCACAAGTCTTCCCGGAGCGAACGCGCCGCTCATGGCGTTGCAGCTTTCAGGATTGCCGAGCGACCATTTCGCCTTTCTGGGATTCCTGCCGAACAAAACCAAAGCGCGTCAAGACGCATTACGCACATGGAAAGACACGCCCGCCACATTGGTGATTTTTGAATCGGCCACGCGCGTCGCAAGTTGTTGCAAAGATATCATCGCAACACTGGGCGATAGGCCGATGGCGCTCACGCGCGAGCTGACCAAGAAATTCGAAGAGGTGTGGCGCGGTCAGGTTTCGGATATCATTGCGCGTCTTGAAACCGAAGGCGCGCCCAAAGGCGAAATCGTTCTGGTGATCGGCGGCGCGGAAGAAGGGGCAGGCGAAGACATCGACCTCGACGCGCTTTTGATAAAAGCATTAAAGACATTGTCGGTGAAAGAAGCGGTGGCAGCGATTGTCGACCAGACAGGTCTTCCCAAAAAACAGGTTTATAACCGCGCTCTTGAGATAAAGGATGAACTGAAAGAGTGAAATCCTTCTCGACCAACTACGCCCGTGGCATGATCGCTGAAATTTACGCAGCGGCCTATCTGCTGCTCAAGGGGTATCGCATCAGGGCATGGAGATATAAAACCCCCGTCGGCGAAGTGGACCTGATTGCCGAGAAAAACAGAGCAACCGTCTTTGTCGAAGTCAAACTTCGCCCCACCGCAGAAGAGGGGCTGAATGCCATCACGCCCCAAATGAAATCGCGGATTTCTCGTGCCTCCACCCATTATTTGGCTTCGAAAGCGGGGAAAAACGCCTGCGGATGCCGTTTTGACGTCGTGGTGGTGTCGGGTTTTCGCCTCTCACATCTGGACAATGCGTGGGAATACCCCACATAATAGGGCAATTGATTCGTTTCTGCCGTTCGGCACTTCAAGGGACTGTTCTATGAAAAAATCACTTATTCTCGGCCTGATGGCCACTTCGATGATCCTCTCTGGCTGCGGCATGGGACTGGCGACGGGTGTCGGTGCCGCCGTGGGCGTTTCAGCCGCCAAGGAAGGCGGGCTGCGTGGCACGATCACGGATGAATCCATCCGCTTGAAAATCAGCGATTTGTGGTTCCGCAAAGACGTCAACATGTTCAGCAAGCTGAGCCTGACCGTCAAACAGGGCCGCGTTTTGATAACTGGCGTTGTTCAAAAACCCGAAGACCGTGTCGAGGCCGTGCGTCTCGCATGGCAACCCGAAGGTGTCAAACAGGTCATCAATGAAATCCGTGTCGGCGAAGGCGACACATTCGGAACCTACGCCGAAGATATGTGGATTTCCGGACAACTGCGCACCAAGCTCACCTTTGACAAATACGTTCAGTCAATCAACTACACGATTGATACGGTCCAAGGCTCTGTCTACTTGATGGGGATTGCGCAAAATCAGGCCGAACTCGACCGCGTGATCGACATTGCGAAAAAGATCAAAGGCGTCAAGGAAGTCATTTCCTATGTGAAGCTGGCGGGTGTGGAAGTGATAAAAGACGCGCCGCCGCTCTACCCGACGGAATCGCTGCCGCAAGACCAGATGGGACACAGCACGGGCGACACGGGAATGATCCCTCCACCATCCGACTCTTATCCAACCAACGATCCGGTTCCTCTGTCAGGTGGAATGGGTGACGACATGTCGACCTACGCGCCTCCCCCCGCATCGTCTTCCTCATCTTCTTCGATCCAGTCCGAAGTCCTGCCTCCGTAGGAAAGGATTCGTGTGACTTCTCCCTTCGCATTGGAAGAATACGGCAAGCTCGGAGATCAGGATATTCCCCTGTCGGACACGGCGCTATATCTTGCGGAAACCAAGCATCCGGGTAGGGGGCTGGGGCCGTATCAGTCCCATATCGCCAAACTCTGCGAACAGGTTGGAGAACGGTATAAGGAATTGATCGAAGCGGGTGCGGAAGATAATCCCGAAACGAAAATCGCCGCGCTCAAACATGTGATCTGCGACGCTCAAGGATATACGGGCGACGAAGAAACCTATAACGATTTGCGCAACGCCGATGATTGATGTCATCGACCGCCGCAAGGGATTGCCGATTGCGCTGGCCATTCTCGCGCTCGAAGCAGGTCGCGCCCAAGGATGGGATGTCAAGGGCATCAACTTCCCCGGACATTTTCTGTTGCGTTTCGATCAGGACGGCAAACGAGTCCTTTCCGATCCCTTTTCACAGTTTCGCCTGATGCAGGCCCAAGATCTCCGCGGGTTGCTCAAATCCATCGCCGGAGACAAAGCGGAACTTTCGACCACGCTCTATCAGGAAGCCAGCAACCGCGATATCCTTTTAAGGCTTCAAAACAACATCAAATTCCGCCAGATCGAACGTGAAGAATATGCTGAGGCTCTTGCAACCGTCGCACGGATGAAACTCTTCTCGCCGAATGAACACCGTCTGTTGCTGGATGAAAGTGTCCTGCACGCACGTCTGGGAAATATCGACGAAGCCATCAATTCGGTGAAGAAATACCTCTTGGCTGTCACCGACCCTAAAGACCGCTATGATGCGGAAATGCTGCTCCGGACCCTTGAATTGGCCATCGAATAGCTGGTTTTCGCTATTTTCTTGACAAAAGCATCTATTTACATAAATATGTAGCGATCTATAAAAAATTAAAGAGGGAATATCTATTATGGCGGACCATTCTCAATCTCCGAACAAATTGGCGCGGGATTTTTTCGATTCTCAAATCTATGTAACAACATTGCCAACAATGGCTGAGACGATCATGCAAGCCGAGTGGAAAACCATCTCTTCTGTAATTGCTCAGGCCGCGGAGCACCTTAGAAAAGGCTTTGATGCTCTGGGCATTGAAAGAACGCCGCAACGAGTCAACAGATTCATCACGGACAATTTGCAATTCGCCCAACCTATCCTGACAGCTTATGATGTGCATAAAGGAGAGTTGCGCGCGTGCGAACTGGCAAAAGAAAGTGCGGAGGATACGGAAGATGAAAACTTTGCCGTTGAAAAAATGATGGCGGCATTGCATGCCCATATCGCTGTTGAAAAAGTCAGGGTGGAATCGTCATCTGGACTATCCGGAGAAGAAAAAATTCAGGAGAAATTGAAAGCGGGAATTGATTATCGGAACATTGCAGATCCGTTGGCAGACATGTTGGTCGGGTTAACCAATCGTGCGGTCGCGCCGATGCAAAGAATGGGCACGCATTATATCGTTCCGCAGTTTGATTATAGCCTTTACCAATATCTGACAGAAGCTATAGCGAGAACTTTGGTGACAAAGATTTCGGAAGAAAAAGGGAGAGGTTCTTCCCCGGAAAAGGGATTGGGAAATAATCCGGCACCTTTGTAAATAGTGATGTTATGAAAAGAAGCGGTGAGAAGGAAAATTGACAGGGGAGTGATTCAAAAAAAATCCCTGCGCCCCCTTGCGAATCCTTAAGGCAAAGGCTATTTAGAGAGGAGTTTCAACAAGGCCCGACGAATCGTTCCCCGCTTCGCTTTGGCAAATTCTTTCTTCTACAGGAGTCTCTCTATGTCTTTTCGCAATCTGCTTCTGATGTCCGTTGCTCTCGTTACGCTTTCCGCTTGTTCTTCGGACGAAGATCAGGCTGGAATGGACTCTTCTATGGCTGGCATGAACGGTGCCGGTCTTAACGGTTCTGAAATGGGTGGTGCACCCGTGAACGGTGTTGTGCCTGGTACCCAACAAGACCTCGTCGTCAATGTCGGCGACCGCGTCTTCTTCGGATACGATCAGTCTGATCTGTCAGCCGAGGCCCGCTCGACCCTCGACCGTCAGGCATCGTGGATGAAACAATATCCGAACGTCATGGTCACCATTGAAGGTCACGCCGATGAACGCGGGACCCGTGAATACAACTTGGCTCTGGGTGAGCGCCGCGCAGCTTCGGTTCGTTCCTATCTGATGTCTCTGGGTGTCGATGCCAGCCGCGTCAACACCATCAGCTACGGCAAAGAACGTCCGGCAGTGCCTGAGTCGACAGCGGCTGCATGGTCACAAAACCGCCGCGGTGTAACTGTCGTTAACTAATAAACCAACAGCGTGAGGCGCGAGTATGTCGAAAAACATCGTCTCGTCATTATCCATCACGACAGTTCGGGCCGCACTTGCGGCCTGCATTGTCATGGGCTCCATGATGACATCCCCTTTGGCAAATAATATTGCACGAGCCGATGACACAACATCGCGCCTTAACCGTCTGGAACGCGACGTCGAAACGTTGAACCGTGCCGTCTATAAAGGCGAGGCTCCACCGGCTCCGGCGTCTTATGAAGCGTCCGGATCGAACGAATATCAGGCGAGCGTTGAGACGCGCCTCTCGGCAATCGAGAATCAAATCAGGGATTTAACCGGAAAGGTTGAACAACAATCTTATGAAGCGGACCAGTTGAAAACGCGCCTTGACCGAGCCTTGGCCGATATTGATCTGCGACTGAATAGTGGCGCGCAACCTACGGCAGCAAATGGCAACCAGACCGGCACGCTTCAGGCAAGCGATATGGGTGGTCCGGTGACAACGCAAATCGTTACGCAAACTCCCGACGCCATGCACGGCATGGATGTCACCAACGATAGCACGACGGGAAATGTTCAGGTTATGGATATGCCGATGGTGGACATGAACGCGCCGGCCCCGTCCGACTCGCCGACCCAGCAAAATCTCGGAACATTGACCGAAGCCCCCGGGGGCGCCAGCATCCCCCCGCAAGCGGGCAGCGATCCGGCCGGACAATATGAAATGGCGTTTTCAATGATGAAGAGTGGCAATTACGCAGCCTCCCGCAACGGGTTCGAGGATTTCCTGAAAAAATACCCCGGGCATCCGCTGGCCGGAAACGCCATGTACTGGCTGGGTGAAGATTACTACGCCGAAGGCACTTTTGATAAAGCCGTCCGAGTCTTCGCCGAAAGCTACAAGAAATATCCCAAAGGTCCGAAGGGGCCTGACAGCCTGCTCAAAATGGGCATGTCTCTGGGCAAGCTCGGCAAAAACGATCAGGCCTGCGTCACCTTCATCCAGCTCAAAAAGGAATATGGCGTCGGTCAGGACGCTATCCTGAAACGCGCGGCTGAAGAGAGCGCCAAGCTCGCTTGTGGCAACTAAACCCGTCCATCCCGATGATTTTGCCGCCGTAATGGCGGTCCTGAAGATTTCAAAATCAATACCGATGGCAGTGGCTGTTTCCGGCGGAGCGGATTCTATGGCACTCGCCCATCTGCTTCATCGCTGGGGCGCAAAAGATTTGCACATTCTCACTGTCGATCATGGTCTGCGCCCTGAAGCGGGAGACGAAGTTGCGCTGGTCGCACGTTTCGCAAAATCAATCGACGCAAAATGTAAAAGATTCAAATGGCTAAAAGAAAAACCTAAGAAATCGATTCAAGAAGCCGCCCGCCGCGCACGTTACGACATGATGGCCGAGTACTGCCGCAAACACAAAATCAATCACCTGTTTCTGGCCCACCATGCCGACGACCAGATGGAAACTTTTTTGTTCCGTCTGGCGAAGGGCAGTGGCCCACAGGGCCTCGTTTGTATGAAACCGCTCCAGACATACGACGGTGCTTTGACATTGGTGAGGCCTTTGTTGTCCTTCATCCACGATGAATTGATTGAGACTTGCAAGGCCGCAAAAATCGAATGGATGGAGGACCCGTCGAACCTATCAAGCAAATATATGCGCGGACGAATGCGCGGGAGTAGAGAAGTTCTGGAACGCGAAGGCCTGACCGCAAAACGCATTGACTCTTTGATAGGGAGGCTCGAGCGGAGTCAGAGCTTTATCGACCAACAGATTGAAAAAGAATCGGAAAGTATCATAGTAAAAATGGAAACGGAACGAATCGAATATGCATTTTCAGCGCTGCGCGATGCCCATCCCGAAGTGATTGTCCGGTTGCTCCAAAACGCCATCGCCCATCTGCGCCCCGAAAAAGATTACCCCGCGCGGCTCGAAGACATCGAACGCTTAGCAATCCGCATCCACGGTAACCCCGATTTCCGCGGCGCAACCCTTGGCGGTGTGAAACTTGTGGTTAGCCGTAAAAACGACCGGATAGCACTGTCCCCCGAATAAATCCCCATAAATTTCAACAAATTATTTCGACAAATTTTCCTTTCAAGATTTCCTTGTTAACCATTCGCACTATATAATGATATAGGATGGACGCATTTCCCTGAATGGACTAAGCTCGGGCATGCGTCCTTAAATATTGTAGAAAGAATTGTTAGGAATCGACCGTGCAAGGAATGAATCGCAACCTGTTGTTTTGGCTGGCCATTGGATTGACGTTGGCATTTTTGTTTAACGTCTTCCAGAACTCGAAAGGGGCCCAGACCCAGAAAACCGAAACCATCGCCTATAGCGATTTCATGAAATCGGCAAAAGATGGCTCAATCTCTGACGTCACGATCCAAGGACAGGACCTCACCGGCCATTATGCCAGTGGCGGCAACATGTTCAAAACGCTGGTCCCGAACGGCGAAAATATCGTGACCCGTCTGGAAGGCACGGGTGTGCGCATCAAAGCCGAAGCCGAAGAAGGCGATAAAGTCTCTCTGATCGGCGTTCTCCTCTCATGGTTCCCGATGCTCCTTCTGATTGGCGTCTGGATTTTCTTTATGCGCCAGATGCAAGGCAAGGGCGGCGGCGGAGCGATGGGCTTCGGCAAATCGCGCGCCCGTATGCTTACCGAAAAACAAGGCCGCGTGACGTTTGAAGACGTCGCCGGTATCGATGAAGCCAAAGAAGAATTGAAAGAAGTTGTCGAATTCCTCAAAGACCCGCAAAAATTCCAGCGTCTGGGTGGAAAAATTCCAAAAGGCGCTTTGCTGGTGGGCCCTCCAGGTACAGGTAAAACACTGGTGGCCCGCGCGGTGGCAGGGGAAGCCAACGTGCCGTTCTTCACCATCTCCGGTTCCGACTTTGTGGAAATGTTTGTGGGTGTGGGCGCGAGCCGCGTCCGCGATATGTTCGAGCAGGGCAAGAAAAACGCGCCGTGCATTATCTTTATCGACGAGATTGACGCGGTCGGTCGTCACCGTGGCGCAGGCCTTGGCGGAGGCAACGACGAACGTGAACAAACCCTCAACCAGTTGCTGGTGGAGATGGACGGATTTGAGGCGAACGAAGGCGTAATTATCATTGCCGCGACCAACCGCCCCGATGTTCTCGACCCCGCGCTGCTGCGCCCCGGTCGTTTCGACCGTCAGGTGGTCATTCCGAACCCCGACGTGAAGGGCCGCGAAAAGATTTTGAAAGTTCACATGAAGAAAGTGCCGCTGGCAAACAACGTCGATGCGATGATTATCGCCCGCGGTACGCCCGGATTTTCGGGCGCGGACTTGGCCAACCTCGTGAACGAAGCCGCGCTTCTGGCTGCACGTAAAAACAAGCGCGTCGTTGGTATGGACGATTTCGAAGCCGCAAAAGACAAGGTGATGATGGGCGCCGAACGCCGTTCGATGGCGATGACCGATGCCGAGAAAAAACTCACCGCCTATCACGAAGCCGGTCACGCAATTGTGGCCCTCAACGAACCGGAATCCGATCCGATCCACAAGGCAACAATTGTTCCGCGTGGCCGTGCCTTGGGGATGGTCATGCGCCTGCCGGAAGGCGACCGCATCTCGATGTCAAAAGCGAAACTCGAAGCCGACCTCGCCGTGGCGATGGGCGGACGTATCGCCGAAGAACTGATTTTTGGCCCCGAGAAAGTCACCACCGGCGCATCAAGCGACATCAAAATGGCAACCGACATCGCCCGCCGTATGGTCACCGAATGGGGTATGAGCGAAAAACTGGGGCCCCTTCGTTACGCAGGCGATCAGGAAGAAGTGTTCTTGGGCCACTCCGTCGCGCACACCAAAAACATGTCGGACAACACCGCGAGTGTGGTTGACAGTGAAATTCGCCGCATCGTTGAGGAGGCTTACGCCCGCGCCACCGCAATCTTGAACGACAAAATGAACGACCTGCACACGCTGGCCAAAGCCTTGCTCGAATATGAATTGCTCTCGGGCGACGAGATCAAGGCGCTGCTCCGTGGCGAACCGATCCTCCGCGATGTCGAAGACAAGGAAGACATAGGCCCCAAATCCTCCGTCCCCAAAGGGGGCGGACTGGGCGAACTTCCTCAGGGGGTATAGGCGACTAGGGCGCAGGGGCGTGACTGGCATGCAGCATGCCATATACAACATGCCATTCATCTGAACCGTCATATTGGTCGCAGGCATGTTTAAACGCCCGCATGTGGTGTTTCAAATATCCTTCTCTCGATGTGTGGGCTCCCGTGCGTTTCAACATATCCAGAAACCCGCGCGCACTGCCATAATCGCGCGGAATGATCTCTTCGTGATATTGGCCGAGCCAGACCTCCGGCAAATCTTCGCGCATACCTGATTCAAGGCCGTGCTGTTTGAGATGCGCGCGCCATCTGTGAAAATTTCTGTGTCCAATGGTGGCGTATACAAGGACGCCGTCCGGAGCCAGAAGGGATTGAAGTCGGGCAATCGCAATATTGGGATCGCCCGAGACCCATTGAAAAACCATATTGCTGAAAATTAGATCGAAGGAGCAGGAAGGAAGTCGGTCCAGCGCCTCTTCTGCGAGGAGGGTCATGCTGGCCGCACGTTTGAATTTTTGCGAACAGTGCGCCACCAGAGAGGGATTGGCGTCCGTTACAAGAAGCTGACCGTTGTCATAGGCCCGAAAAAATTCGTTCGTCATAAGTCCTGTACCACTCCCCAGTTCAAGGGAGACAGGGTTTTCCCGATTGGGAAAGGCAAGCGAAAGCTGGTGGGCGGAGTGTTTCTGGATCTCCGCCGCATCATCATAGGTCGCTATCGCGCGTCCAAAGGCTTCGTGGGCTTCGGTCATGGTGTGGTGTAACTTTTTCCTGTGTGGTAACGAATGCAGGAAGATAGCGGAAAAGGTAGATATTATGCAATATATAAAGCTCTTCGGGATACTGGTTCTAGTCACGATGTTGCTTATGCCCTATAACGCGCACGCTGCCACGCCCTATGAAACGCTGGCGAAGGGCGGAGCGGGGGGCTGGCTGAATGTCACGCGCCCGCCGACCGAAGGGGATATGAAGGGACGCCTGCTGCTCCTCGACTTCTGGACCTATGGCTGTGTGAATTGTATGCAGGTCGTTCCCGACCTGTCGTTCCTCGAAGAAAAATACGGCGATAAATTGCTGGTCATCGGCATCCACTCCGCGAAGTATCAGGGCGAACAGGACAGTGCACGCATTCTCTCGGCCGCAAAGAGATTTGGCCTCCACCATCCCGTCATCAATGATTACGATTACGCGATTTGGAAAAGCTTTGGAGTAAACGCATGGCCGACGCTTATTTTGATAGGTCCCGACGGACAGGAAATATCGCGTTACTCCGGTGAAGGTCACCGCAATGACCTCGATAACGATATCGCAAAGAATCTTTCGGGCGTCACGAACAAAACATCAATTGCCGCATTGGTTGAAAAAGAGAAACAGGACACTGTCCTCTCCTTCCCCGCGCGGATTGAGCCGTTTGAAAACGGCTTTGCGATTGCCGACGCGGGACATAACCGTATTCTGTTGACCTCGCGGGACGGCGAGATCGAAATGCAAATCGGCTCCGGTGAAAAAGGATTTAAAGACGGCGATTACAAAGATGCCAAGTTCAACAACCCGCGCGGATTGAAAGTCGTCGGGAACATGATCTATGTCGCCGATACCGATAATCACCGCTTGCGCCTGATCGACCTCAAAGACCGCAAAGTTAGAACAGTCGCCGGAACGGGTAAGCGCGGCTACGACCGCAGTGTGAGCAATGAATCGGCGCTCTCGGTTTCTCTGGCTTCGCCATGGGATCTTGAGATTCTCCCGAACAGCGACAGTAAAAAACTGGTAATCGCCTCGGCGGGCCTTCACCAGCTCCATGTCTATGATATCCCGTCAGGCCGTATTTTGGTACTGGCCGGAAGCGGGATCGAAAACATCAAGGACGGAGAGGCCGCCAAGGCCCAGCTTGCCCAGCCCAGCGGCCTGACAACGGACGGGTCGGCCATCTATTTCGTCGATGCCGAAAGCTCGGCGCTTAGGGAATTGAAAGATGGTCAGGTCAAAACCCTGATCGGCACCGGCCTGTTTAATTATGGACTGAAAGACGGAACCTACCCGACGGCCATGCTCCAACACCCGCAAGGTCTCGATTACGCGAACGGCAAAATCTATGTCGCCGACACCTATAACAGCGCACTGCGCGTTTATGATTTGAAGACCGGCGAACTCTCAACCCTCAAATGGACAGGTGATCCGTTGGGTGAGGTCGGTGATATCAATATCGAAGGCGATATGGCCTATATCGTCGATACGACCCATCATAAAATTGAAAAACTGGATGTGACGAACGGCAAGACAGAAGCTGTGACAATCACCTTGCCTACTGCAAAATAGATTTATTTGTCTTTCAATTCTTCGCGCAATTTGCCGAGTTGCGATTGAAAGGCTGTCGCGTCACCGTAATCGACGAAATGACTGTAGTAGGGGTGATGTCCGCTCAGCCGCCGCGCATGCTTGATCGGACACCAATATTGTTCGGTCCGCGCCGCTACTTCGCGCACATAGGCCGCTACCCCGTTCGCATAGGAACAATAGGCGCAATTCAATTTTTCAATCGCATTGAGGTAGTGGAGATTGTGGCGGTCGAACACCAGATAATCGCCACGCCGGACTTTGGTAATGCCGTATACCGGAAAACAAATGGCTTGATACAGCGAGGTCATCGCATCCAGTAAAGCAAAGGGAATAATCAATCCATAAACAAACGGCGCGGTCAGCCAGGAGGACAGGGGGATCTCCAGAATATAGGGGAGGAGCTTTTGTTTCAGTTGGTCATGGGCCTGGGCGATTTCGTTCTCGAAAACGACCTTTTTTCCCTCAATCCGGTATTGGAGATCGGCTTGCTTGGCGGCAACCGCTACTTCCAGCTGGTTTTCCAGATGGCGGATATCGTCGATCAATCGGTTAATTTGTGCGTCCATGGCCGCCTCCCGCGATTATGAATAGTCATAATGTAAAAATATTAGGGGGCTACTTTATCTTTCTTTTTTACTTCTGTCACCAATCCCTCTAAAAACGGCTCTATGACAAGAAAATATTTCGGAACCGATGGCATCAGGGGGCGGGCCAATACGCACCCCATGACGGCGGATATCGCCCTCAAGGTCGCGATGGCGACGTCGCGGCTGATGAAACGCGATGATGGCGATGCCCACAACCGTGTTGTGATCGGCAAGGACACGCGCCTGTCTTGCTATATGCTCGAACAAGCCCTGACATCCGGATTCCTCGCCATGGGAATGGATGTGGTCCTGACCGGACCAATTCCGACACCGGCGGTCGCGATGCTCACGCGCTCGCTCAGGGCCGACATTGGCGTGATGATCTCGGCCTCTCATAACAAATTCGAAGATAACGGCATCAAGCTCTTCGGCCATGACGGATATAAACTCCCCGAAGAGATGGAACGCGAGATCGAGAGCTGGATCGACAATCCTGATCTTGTGTCGAAAGATTTGCCAGAACCCGCAGATGTGGGGCGCGCGAACCGCATGGATGACGCCATTGGTCGCTACGTCGAATTCGTCAAAAGCTCGTTCCCGCGCGGACAAACGCTGAGTGGGCTCAAAATCGTGGTCGATTGCGCCAACGGTGCAGCTTACAAAGTTGCGCCATTGGCTTTGTGGGAACTCGAAGCCGAAGTGGTCGCCATGAGCGTCGCCCCCAACGGCAAGAACATCAACAAGGACTGCGGTGCAACCGCCACCGAAGCTCTTCAACAAAAAGTCATCGAAGAAAAAGCCGATCTGGGCATCGCGCTTGACGGTGATGCCGACCGTTTGATCATGGTTGATGAAACAGGGACGCGCATCGACGGTGATCAATTGCTGTGCCTGCTCGCGACCCGCATGGCCTCAAAAGGATTTCTGAAAGATAACGCAGTGGTGGCCACCGTCATGTCGAACCTTGGCATGGAGCGTTACCTGAAATCGAAAGACATCGACCTGATCCGCACGCCTGTCGGCGACCGCTACGTTGTCGAGAAAATGCGCGAAGGCGGTTACGATTTGGGCGGAGAACAATCAGGCCATATCGTCATCTCACATTTCGGCACCACGGGCGACGGTCTGGTGGCGGCCATGCAGATCCTCTCGATCATCAAGGAAAGTGGTAAAAAAGCATCCGAAGTTCTCTCGGTCTTCAAACCTGTGCCGCAAGTGCTGAAAAACGTAAAGTTTGAAAAAGGCGCCAAGCCGCTCGAACAAAAAATTGTTCAAGATGCGATGAGTGAAGCCGAACAGAAACTGAACGGCTCCGGTCGTCTACTGGTCCGGCCATCGGGAACAGAGCCGTTGATTCGCATCATGGCAGAAGGTGACGATGCCGGAATGGTCGAGGGAATAGTCGATCACCTGTGCGCGGTCATCGGTAAAGCATAAACAAATTCATACTAGAAAATAGCAAGAGGATAAAATGGGCAATGTCGCGGTAATTGGTTCCCAATGGGGAGATGAGGGCAAAGGAAAGATTGTCGATTGGCTCTCAAGTCGTGCTGATGTTGTTGTGCGCTTTCAGGGCGGACACAACGCCGGACACACGCTGGTGATCGGTGATGTCGAATATAAACTTCACCTTTTGCCATCGGGGATTGTCCGCGAAGGCAAACTCTCGGTCATCGGCAACGGGGTTGTGGTTGATCCGTGGGCGTTGCTCAAAGAAATCGGAACCGTCACCGAAAAAGGCGTAAAAGTCACGCCCGAATCTTTGAAAGTTGCTGAAAACGTCAATCTGATTTTGCCTGTGCACCAGAAACTCGATGCCGCACTCGAAGCTGCCCGCGGTAACAGCAAGATCGGTACCACCGGACGCGGTATCGGCCCTGCCTATGAAGACAAAGTTGCCCGCCGTGGCATACGTCTGTGTGATTTAGCTCATCCCGATCTTTTGAAAGAAAAAGTCACCAACTTGCTCTTGCACCACAATGCGTTACTCAAAGGGCTTGGCGCGGAAGAGGTGAGTGTGGATGATCTTTATAATGAGCTGATTGCCATCACGCCGAAAATTCTTCCCTTTGCTGCTCCTGTCTGGAAAATTCTCGACGAAGCCCACCATGACGGCAAAAAGATATTGTTCGAAGGTGCGCAAGGCCTGATGCTCGACGTCGATCACGGAACCTATCCGTTTGTGACATCCTCGAACACGGTGTCCGGTAACGCCGCCGCAGGATCGGGCGTTGGTCCGAAGACCGTTGGCTATGTGTTAGGGATTACCAAGGCCTATACCACACGCGTCGGCACAGGTCCGTTCCCGACGGAATTGTTTGACGACATCGGCGAGACGCTTGGCCGTCGTGGCCACGAATTCGGCACCACCACCGGACGCAAACGCCGCTGCGGCTGGTTCGACGCCGTGATGGTCCGTCAGGCTGTCAAAGTTGGCGGCATCGACGGACTGGCCCTCACTAAACTCGACGTGCTGGACGGACTGGATGAAATCAAGGTCTGCGTCGGCTATGACTGGAATGGGCAAAAACTCAATTACTATCCGGCGTCACAAGTGGCGCAGGCCGAAGTCACCCCGATCTACGAAACCATGCAAGGCTGGAGCGAATCGACCAGAGGCGCAAGAAGTTGGGCTGATCTGCCGCCCGCTGCGATCAAATATGTGAAAAGGCTGGAGGAGCTCGTCGGCTCGCCTGTGACATTATTGTCCACCAGCCCCGAACGCGACGACACTATCCTCGTTCAGGACCCATTCTTCAGCTAGGCGAATTTACATTTTTAGTCCGTCAGGGTATGATTCGGAAATGGCTGCGGAAATCGGAGCCGTTCCCGCCTTGCCATAACCTGTGCCGATAATTGATGTCCGACGAAGAAAAACAAATCGAAGAGCCGAAAGAGCCAGCCAAAAAAGAAGACGACAAGAAAGCGTCCGGTAATAACCAGACGATATTGCTGCGTGGCGAGGTCAAGATTTTTCCCGGCAAACGCCTGCCGCATCTGGACCGCAGAGAGGTCAAAGCCTATGAAGCCGAAACAAGAAGCGGCGCGCGCGCTTTTGCGCTGGTCTGTCAGGAAAATCTGGTCACGCGCAACGAGATTGTTCACAAATACATCAATGCGACAACACCTTCGCTGCCGAAGCTGAGTGCATCGGGTGTGGTCGATTGGACTCCCGACGCCCGCGAAAAATACGTCTATGTCTACGAAGACAAAATGGGAAAACCCCTTTCATCCAGAAATGCGAAAGCTTGTCTGGGGCTGAAAAGTGATCTGGCGCTGAATACGGTCGTTTTTAACGTGGTGGATGCGCTCTCTGCGCTGCATGACCGTGGCGTGGTTCACGGCAATGTATGTATTCAGAATATTTTCGACGGTGGAAGCACCACGCTGGAAAATACGGTTCTGGGAGAATGTCTGTCGATCCCGCCCGGATATTGTCAGCCGGCTTTGTATGAAACACTCGAACGCTCGATGGCCAATCCCTTGGCAAAAGGAGCTCCGATTTATTCAGACGATGTTTACTCGCTGGGGATGTGCCTTGCGGTTCTGATTGCCACGCACGAGTTCACCGAAGATATGACCGACGAGGAAATCATTCTGTTCAAACTTGAGAATGGAAGTTTTAATCTGGCCACCAGCCGCGACCGTTTCCCCGGGCCAATTGTTGAAATGTTGCGCGGGATGCTCGATGATGATCCGGAAACGCGTTGGACGATCTGGGAGGTGAAGGAGTGTATCGAGGGGCAACGCATCACCGGAAAACAGAAAACCAGAGGTGTTCCGAAGGCTAGTCGTCCGATCGAGTTTCTGAAAAAGAAATATTTCCGCCCCGACACATTTGCATACAGCTTGCGCAAGGAGCCGTCTTCAGTTGTGCAGGCGGTGGAGAACGGAGAAATTTATCTCTGGCTTAACCGCTCTTTGCAGAACAAGCCGTATGAGGAGCGATATGAATTGGCGGTTGAGCAAGCCAAGAAAAACTCGTCGAACAGCAACTATGCCGAGCGTCTCTCTTCCTATACGGCGATAGCAATGGCGCCGCCATTTCCGGTTTTTTACCGCGGCATGAATTTCTTTCCATCGGGTTTTGGCTCGTTGCTGGCCGAAGCCATGATCGCCCGCAAGGATATGAATCCGTATGTCGAGGTTCTGCAAGGTGATCTGGTATCGTTTTGGGCCAGATGCCGGATGGGTGTAGGGCTTCCGGTCGGCGATGAGGTTTCCGACTTTGAAACATGCCGGATGTATTTGCTCCAGAAACATTTGGGTTTCGGTCTCGAACGCTGTTTGTATTTTCTGGCCCCCTCGATTCACTGTCTTAGCGATAAACTGGCAGGATATCAGGTCCGTTCGGCGGCCGATCTTTTGACTGCGCTTGAAAAACTTTCCCAGCAAAAAACCAGACCGTCATGGTTCTTCGACCGTCATATTGTTTCTTTCCTTTTTGCCCATGACAAATCGGTGGTCGAAACCTTCTCTGCCGATATCAACGCATCGGAGAAGCATCGTCAGGTGGCCGGAATTCTCAAAACCTTTGCCAAAATACAAGCACGCGACGCCTTGGGCCCGCTTCCCAATCTTTCGACATGGATCGGTGACCATCTAGGAGATCTGGTTAACCGTTACCACGATCGCGACCGTCGTAAAGCCGTACAAAAAGAAATCGACAAGCTCAAGGTCAAGGGCAATCTTCAGTCATTGGCCGACCTGTTCAATAATTATCAGGATCTGCAAAACGATATGAAACTGTATGTGCAGGCCATGCAGCATTTTCAGGGGCTGAGAAAAGAGTATCATAATCTCAGCATCGAATTGGAAACCAATAGGAATTTCGGAATCGGAACGGGACAGCAAACTGCAACGATGGTTTCGGGCGTGGTAGCGGCACTGGTGGTCGTGATTTACCTCGTATTCACGGTTTCGTTCGGATAGGGGGAAGAGATGGCAGCCAAGAAGAAAAAACAGAACTCCCTGAAATCCAGAGTCTTGCTGGTAGCGTTTTTACTGTCGGCGGTGGCCGTGTTGCCGACGACGACCTTGTTCTTTTTCGGACTGCTGCCGAGCATCGTATCAAGATTTGTTGACCGTTCACGCCAGAAAAACCGGACATTGACAATCGGCTTCATGAATTTCGCCGCCTGCTTCCCGTTCTGGTACAAACTGGTGAATGGCGGTCACACGTTTGATCGGGCGGTCGAGATTTTGGCTGATCCGTTGAATATCATCATCATGTATGGCGGCGCGTTGATGGGCTACCTGATTGATTGGGGATTGTCCGGGATTGTCGCGTCGATGATGGTGCAAAAAGGCTATAAACGCCTGAAAGACATAAAGAAAACTCAGGAAGCTCTGGTCGAGCGTTGGGGACCAGAAGTCTCCGGAGACATGCCTCTTGATATCCACGGTTTCCCTTCGGCTCCCAAAAACGAGCAGTAGTAAAAAATACAGGAAAAAAGCATTTAAAATTCAAGGCATTGTTAAAGTTTTGGTTGCATTCGGCACGTAAACTGGATGATGGAGCATGTCTGGAGAAATGCATCCTCGGGCGCCATGAAGCGTCAAAAAATGAGAAAAGTCCGTAAAAACGGAATGGAAAAGAAGATGATGGGTTGGGTTAAAAAATGGATCAAGGAAGATCGTGCGGCGACCGCCGTTGAGTTTGCATTGGTGGCGGTCCCGTTCACATATCTTTTGATGGGCATTATCGAGATGTCGTTGATGTTCGGTGGAATGAGCACACTGGATGCCGCAACCAATGATGCCGCACGCCTGATCCGCACCGGACAGGTTCAGCAGACAAACGGCGATCCTGAGGAAATGTTTCGCGATAAATTGTGTGAATCGGCACAAATCTTTCTCAATTGCAGCAACATCCAGTATGAAGTGATCCGCATGGACGGGTTTTCCAACTTTTCAAGTTTTCCTGCCACCTATGACGAAGACGGTAATCTTGAATCCCAAGGCTTCGATCCGGGAGCGGTGGACGATGTGATCTTGATCCGGACGTCTTACCGGTATCCGTTGATGACTCCGTTTATGGCGAAGTTGATTGCGGATTCATCGGGTAACTCCAAACGTCTGTTATCCACTGTGGTGCTGGAAACGGAACCATACGACGTAGAACAGGTGGCGGATCAGCTATGATAGCAGTGGATTGGTTCTATACGACGCATTGTTTGAAGTCCTGGTTAAAAAACGAGGATGGGACGGCCTTCATGGAAGTCGCGATGCTGGCCCCGCCGATGATCGTTTTGCTGATGGGCGTATTTGATTTGGGAACGGGCATCATCCTGTCTCAAAAAACCATCACCTCGTCCCAGATCGCGGCTGATCTGGTGTCCCGTAACCGAACTATTGATGCAGCCGGATTGAGTGACATCATTGAAGGGTCGAAGCTGGCCTTCGAACCATTCAACCTGTCGGGATACGGAGTTGATATTGTCAGCATCGAATTCGATGCCGACGGCAATCCTGACATTCTCTGGCGTGAAACGCGTGATATGTCGCCGAACGACGTTTCGGTAGCGAGCGTGACAGGTCTGGGAGAAGAAGGAGAGGGAATGATCATCGTAACGATCAAATATTCCTACTTTCCGAAATTTTCGCACCTTTTTACCGACGCTCTGGACTTCACCGAGGTCGCATTTTCACGGGGCCGCAGAAGCCCGACTGTAACATGGGATGGTTAATCATGAAGAAAACACTGCAAAACTCAGGTCCGGTTTCGGGTATCGGACATTATCTGCGCGATAACGCTGGCGCGGTCGCCATAGCGTTTGCGTTGGTTATTCCCGTTGTGGTCGGTTCCGCAGGGATGGCGGTCGACTTGTCGATGGCGCACATGGTCAAACAGCGTCTCTCCCATGCGATTGATGCTGCTGCCTTGGCTGCAGCTGCTTCCGGTGGATCGGAATCGGATATGAATGCCAAGGTCAACCAGTTCTTCCACCAGAACTATCCCGAAAATAAAATCGGCGCGACCTACAACCTCACAGTCTCGATTGAAGGGGACGATATCCATGTAACGGCCAAAGCGGATTACGACACGACCTTTGCCCGTATGCTCGGCATTGATGAATTGACTGTTTCATCTTCGACCCGCGTGACCCGTGAAATTCTGGGTCTTGAAGTGGCGATGGTTCTCGACGTGACCGGATCAATGTCCACCAACAATAATATTGGCGCGCTGAAAACCGCATCCAAAAACTTTTTAGATATCCTCTGCCGCGATGAAACCTGTTCAAGCTTGGTAAAAATCGGGATCGTTCCGTTCTCGGCAGCTGTGAATGTCGGGCCTTACGGTCTCGGTAAAAACCCGAACGGTACGACCTATGATACGCCATTCGTCAATAACCCCTACAATACGTCCTTTAACCAGTCGCAGAACAGCAAATGGTGGGGATGCGTTCTTGCCAGAACTTCTCCGCAGGATACGCAAAATGGTGATACGGGTTGGAAGTGGGATATGTATAGAAACCCTTATAACAGCAATAAGAACAGCGGTTGTAACAAGTCCTATATCCTGCCGCTGACCAGCACCTATGGCACGATTGAGGCAAAAATCGACAGCCTCTACGCATCGGGCAATACGCTCAGCAACCTCGGGATGGTTTGGGGCTACCGCGTTCTGTCGCCTGAGGCCCCGTTCCGCGAAGGAGCCTTGTGGACAGACAAAACCGTCAAGAAAGTTGCCTTGCTGATGACCGATGGCGACAACAATATCGGAGGAGGGTCGAGCAGCTACAGTGGCTATGGTCCGTGGACCAATCTGCGCCTCACAGACCATGATCTGGACGTCAAGCTGGCGCAGACGTGCGAGAATATGAAAGCCGACGGGATCACGGTCTACACGATTACCTTTACCTCCGGCATCAACGAAACGACCAAGGGCTACTTCCGCAATTGCGCCTCGGACGAGAACAAATATTACGATGCTCCCGGTCAGGACGATTTGGTGGATGCCTTTGTCGCGATCAGCCGTGAGCTTTCGAATATCCATATTAAAGAGTAGATTGCGTTACGTAAAAAGCAGAGTAATGGATTTGGTGCAAGGTGAGAATCTTGCACCAAACTCTTGAGTTATCGGTAAGAATTGGGTAACTCCTGTTAGGTAACATCCAAAAGAGCAGTATAATTTATTCCGTTGCGCAGGGAGCGCACAGGCATGGTTTCGTATAGCCGCAGAAATAAAAGAATTCGCGCCATTCGTGCCGCATCGGTTGCTGCCCGATTGTCGCGCCACTCTCCGGCTATCCTGACGGGCGTAGCTGGCCTGCTGCTGCTGATTTCGATTGTCAATCCCGATATGGGCAAAGAAACCCGCATGGCTACCACCGATGCCATGGCACCGGTCCTCTCGGTCATCGGCGCACCATTCCGCATGGTCTCCGACGGCTTCGGCGAAGTCACCGGACTGACCCGGATCCGCGCCGAAAATGCTCGCCTGCAAGCGGAAAATACCCAGCTCAAGGAATGGTACCAGACGGCAATGCTCCTGCGCGCCGAAAACCAGTCTCTCAAAGATTTGCTCAACGTCCTTCCCGAACCCGAACAAAGTTATATCACCACCCGCGTCATCGGCGATTCCGGCTCAAGCTATATCCGCACCTTGCTGGTCGAAGCTGGCTCCGAAGACGGCGTCCATGAAGGTCAGGCCGTGATGGGTGATCAGGGCATGATCGGCCGCGTGATCGAAGTGGGCCGGAAAGCCGCGCGCGTCCTGTTGTTGAGCGATATCAATTCCCACGTTCCGGTGGTGATCGAAGGCGTCAACCAGCGCGCGATTCTGGCCGGAACCAACAACAACGAGTTGGTATTGCTTCACCTGCCGCCCGACACGTTGGTAACCAAAAGCGCGCGGATTGTAACCTCCGGTACTGGTGGACAATTTCCCGCGGGTCTGCCGATTGGCGAGGTGACCTCGGTAATCGACGGAACGATCAAGGTCAAACTCTTCTCCGAGCCGGACAATTCCGGCTATGTTCAGGTGGTTGAAAAACCGATTGATCAGGATGTCCGCCAAAGTCTTGAGTCTTTGAAACAGCAAAAGACTGGGAACTGACAGGGTAAAGCGGGCGTCCGTCATGTCTTCTGATTTCTTCTTTAATTTATCTCTGGGGACCATACAACTCCTGAAGTCCGCTGTGGTCTATCTGGGGCTGCTCTTTTTCTTGCTGCTCTCGCTGGTAGATATCCCGATGATCTCGAGCGGCGAAATCCGGCAGGGTTTTCTCCTGATCGGCATGTATTTCTGGACGATCTACCGCCCGCATATTCTGCCGTATCCGGTGGTGTTTATGATGGGGTTGCTGCTTGATATCCTCTCTGGCGGACTGATCGGGCTCAACGCCCTGTGCTTTATGGTTCTGACGATGATCGTCCGCAGCCAGAGGCGCTTTTTGTTGGGCCAGTCATGGCAAATGGTCTGGGCCGGATTTTTCGTGGCTGTCATCGTCGTCCAGAGCTTCCAGACCGCCGTTTACGCGGCCACCTCCGCCGTCATGCCGGTTTTCTGGCCCTATGCCGCTAACATCGTCTTGACCGGACTGTTTTATCCGCTATTTCACCCCGTTTTGATGGCACTCAACAGGTTCCTGAACGATTAAAAGCCTGCTATAACCTCTCTCTATGGATCGCGATCAGGAACGAATCGACTCTTTTACCCGCCGAGCTTTTGTTGTCGGCGGCCTGCAGGGAATTGGAATTTCCATTCTCGGCTGGCGTTTGTCGTGGCTGCAACTGGTCGAAGGCGACAAATACAAAACCCTCGCCGAAAACAACCGCATCAACGTCCGCATCATTCCTCCGCCGCGCGGCCAAATCGTCGACCGTTACGGCGTACCACTCGCCACCAACCTCCAGAATTTTCAGGTACTGATTACACCCGAGCAATCGGAAAACCTAGAAAAGACCCTGCGCGACCTTCAATCGGTTATCACGATTGATGAATCGGATATCAAAAAAGTGATGAAGAACGCGGGCCGCACCCCATCCTATGTCCCGCTCGAAGTCAGGGATCATCTGGAATGGGATGATGTGTCGAAAATCGAATTGGCGCTGCCGCATCTTCCAGGTATCTCGGTTCAGGCCGGCGACCTCCGGAGTTATCCGTATAAGGACTCGACGGCGCATCTGGTTGGTTACGTTGGACGGGTCAGCGACTCAGCAAAGATGAAAGACCCGCTGATGTCGCTCCCCGGATTTCAGGTGGGCAAAAGTGCGATTGAAAAAGAATATGATCTGGACCTGCGTGGCAAACCGGGCCGTGCCGAAATGGAAGTCAACGTCCATGGCCGCCCAGTGCGCGAACTGGGGCGTCAGGAAGCCCAGGCCGGTGCTCGTCTGGTCCTCTCGATTGACGCCGAATTCCAGAGGTTTGTCCAGCAACGCCTCGCCACAGAACGCAGTGCCTCGGCGGTTGTGATGGATGTCGAAACAGGGGAGGTATATGCCTGCGCCTCGCACCCCAGCTTCGATCCGAATATTTTTACCGGCGGAATCTCGGCGATGGATTGGGAACAGCTCCGCGACGATCCGGCCTTCCCCTTGAACAACAAGGCCGTGAGCGGAACCTATCCTCCCGGATCGACTTTTAAAATCGTCACCGCACTGGCGGGACTGGAATCGGGGCTGATCAACAAAAACTGGACAGCCTTTTGTCCCGGTCATTTCGACCTTGGAAAATCACGCTTCCACTGCTGGAAAGCGGGAGGTCACGGCACGGTCAATCTCGAAGGCGCGCTGGCTCATTCCTGCGACACCTATTTCTACAAACTGTCTTTGCTGCTAGGTATCGACAGGATTGCGGATATGGCCAGACGTCTGGGCGTCGGACAGAAATTTGACTTTGATCTTCCCGAAGAAAAAACGGGCCTGATCCCCGACACCGCATGGAAACGCGACGTGATGGGCGAACAATGGCATCAGGGCGAAACACTGGTCTCTGCCATCGGGCAGGGAGCAGTCCTTTCAACGCCGCTGCAACTTGCGACGATGCTCTCGCGTGTGGTGAATGGTGGCAAAGCTGTCAAACCGTGGATCGCCGGATTTGCAGGCGAGAAAAAAGTATCAAATCTCATGAACGTGAAATTTGACGATATCAAGATCAAACCGGAAAATCTGGCTGCCGTCCGCCGCGGGCTGGAAGCGGTCATGGAATCGGGGGGAACGGCCCATGGATCGCGCATCGTTGAAGAAGGCATGACCATGGGCGGCAAGACCGGAACGTCGCAGGTCAAACGCATATCGGCGGCCGAACGGGCAAAAGGCGTGCGCCGCCAGGAAGATTTGCCGTGGCATCTACGCCACCACGCGCTGTTTGTAGGGTATGCCCCGACCGACAAGCCGCGCTATGCCTGTTGCGTCGTGGTGGAACACGGGATCGGCGGATCGGCTGCTGCTGCCCCGATTGCCCACGACATCATGCTCGAAGTACAAAAACGCGATCCGAAATCAAGGAAGCTCAAGGGGACCTCGTGATATGTCTATATTCCAATCCCACATCCATTCCGACGATATGTCCATACTGGGCCGCCTCAAACAGATTTCATGGGGGCAAGTTTTCCTCATCTGTACACTGGCTTCTATCGGATTCTTGAGCCTCTATTCGGCGGCTGGCGGCAACATCGACCCTTATGCTTCGGCCCAGATCACGCGCTTTCTGTTTTCTCTGGGGCTGCTGATCGGGATTGCGTTGCTGGATATCAGATGGATTTTCCGCGCCACATGGCTTTTATATGGCGGAACCCTTTTTCTGCTGCTGCTGGTCGATATTTTCGGTCATGTCGGCATGGGCGCGCAACGTTGGCTTGATCTGGGCGTGATGAAACTCCAGCCCTCGGAACTGGCCAAGATCACAACCGTCATGGCGTTGGCACGCTTCTATCACGGCAAGGAACTAAGTGATGCCCGAAAACTCAAGAACCTGATTGTTCCGGCAACAATCATCCTGATGCCGATGGCGCTGGTGGTTACGCAGCCCGACCTTGGAACCGGTATGGCCATCATTTTTGCCGGAACGGCGATGCTGTTCGTCGCGGGCGTACCGCTCTGGCTTTTTATCGTGGGTATCGGCGCCGCTGCAGCCGCCATACCCATCGCGTGGCAATTCCTGCGCGATTATCAAAAAGACCGCGTGATGATCTTCCTCAATCCGGAATCCGATCCACTGGGTGCGGGCTTTCACATCACCCAATCGAAAATCGCACTGGGGTCCGGCGGGTTCTCGGGCAAAGGCTTCCTTGAGGGAACCCAGTCCCACCTCAACTTCCTCCCCGAAAAACACACCGATTTTATTTTTACCCTCTGGGCCGAAGAGTGGGGTCTGCTGGGCGGGATCGGGCTTCTGTCTATCCTGACCCTGATTATACTCTACGGATACTGGATTGCCTTCCGTTGCCGCAGCCATTATGCAAGACTGCTGGCCTTTGGCCTCACCGTCAATTTCTCGGTCTATATCATTGTGAATATCGGTATGGTGATGGGGCTTTTACCCGTCGTCGGAATTCCGCTTCCTCTCATGTCCTACGGCGGCACGGCCATGCTCACCGTCATGATTGCCTTTGGCATGATCCAGAGCTGCAACGTTCACCGTGACGCCAGATTGCCTAGGGCGTTCTAGGTAAGGCTTTTCTATAGGGAGTCTGCGCAGGCGACAGCCGAACTCCACGCCCACTGGAAATTATATCCGCCGAGATGCCCTGTGACATCGACCACTTCGCCGATAAAATAAAGGCCGAGAACGTTCTGGCTTTCCATCGTTTTCGAAGATAATTCGTCCGTATCGACACCGCCCGCTGTGACTTCCGCCGTGCGGTATCCTTCGGTTCCGGCGGGCAGAACGGTCCAATCGCTCAAAAGTCCGGCAACGTCTTTAAGCTTCGTATCCGATAAATTGGCCATCTGCCCGTCATGTCCGCTGAACGCCGCCAACGCCTCGGCCAGACGGGAAGGAAGCAACCCTTCCAAAACGGTGCGCAACATTTTCTTCGGATGGTCCTTGCGCGCGGTCTTTAAAACGGACAGAACATCCATGCGCGGCAACAGGTTAATATGAATCGGCATCCCCTCGCGCCAAAAGGATGAAATCTGGAGAATGGCCGGACCGCTCAACCCCCGATGTGTAAACAACAATGCTTCTTCAAAACTGATCTTTTCACAGCGAACAATCACCGGATCAACCGACACGCCGGAAATAGTTTGCGCCAGAGTCAGGATTTTATCGCTGAACGTCAACGGCACAAGCGCAGGACGCGGCGGAATGACATTCAACCCGAACTGCCGCGCCAGATTGTATCCGAACGGCGTCGCCCCGATCTTGGGAATAGACAGCCCGCCTGTCGCCACAATCAGGGCATGGGACTCGAATAACCCCTTGCTCGTTTGGCAGACAAACACATCGCCTGTTTTCTCGACGGAATGAATGGTTGTACCGAATGAAAACGTCACCTCGTTGTTCTGGCATTCCTGCCGGAGCATATCGACGATTTGCGTCGCGCTCTCGTCGCAGAACAACTGCCCCCTGTCCTTCTCGTGATAAGCAATGCCGTATTTTTCGACCAGCGCCACAAAATCGCGCGTACTGAAACGTGCCAAAGCCGATTTGCAAAAATGGGGATTGTTCGAAATAAAACGTGAGGGATGGGTTTCAAGATTGGTGAAATTGCACCGCCCACCGCCGGAAATGCGGATTTTTTCGCCGATCTTCTCGGCGTGGTCGATCAGAAGAACTTTTTTGCCACGAGCACCAGCCCGCGCCGCCGCCATCAATCCGGCAGCACCGGCCCCGATGATGAGGACGTCATATCGGCTCAAGATGCATCCTTATGGACGACGCCCTTTTCCTTGAGAAGATCCTGCAACTCGCCGCTTTCAAACATATCCTTGACGATATCGCAGCCGCCAACGAACTCGCCCTTGACGTAAAGCTGGGGAATGGTCGGCCAGTTGGCAAAATCCTTGATCCCCTGACGGATATCTTCGTCTTCGAGAACGTTCGAGGTCTGGAAATCAACACCCAGCCTCGTGAGAATGTTGACAACAACCGCCGAAAATCCGCACTGCGGAAAGACTTTTGTGCCCTTCATGTAAAGCATCACATCATTGCTGGTGATGTCTTTTTTGATGATCTCAAAAACATTGTGATCTGTCATTTGCGCATCCTTTTTCTTGTTATTCTGCGGAAGTTTTCAGGGACAGGGCGTGGAGTTCATTCCCCACACGCGGACCGATAGCCTGATAGACCATCTGGTGTTGTTGGATTCTCGATTTTCCGGCAAAGGAGGGGGAAACAATTTTGGCCTCGTAATGATTGGAATCGCCGACCGTATCCTTGATCTCAATCGAGGCATCGGGAATCCCAGCCTTGAGCAAATCATAAATTTCGTCCGCGCTCATAGCCATACAAGTCTCCTTCAAATGCTCGGACAGGTTATATTAGATACTTTTTATAAAAAGGCAAGTTTTACAGCCCGCCCATATAATCTGGCAGCCAGGACTCGTTGATTTTGATGAGGTCCGCCACCGAAACGGAAACACCATCAATGGCAAAAATATCGCCATGCGTGATACCGAGTTTGAGAAGCGGAACACCCGCTTTTCCGGCCGCGGCAACAAGGTCATCCGGATTGTCAGTCGTCACGACGTAACGGGCTTGATCTTCACCGAACCAGAAAGGCGCAGCGTTTTGCGGAGCGTGCTCAATCGTACAACCGATGCCGCTAGCCATCGCCATTTCCGCGAGAGCAACAAACAACCCGCCGTCACTGACGTCGTGACACGCGGATACAACGCCGGAGAGAATTTGCGCACGGACAAAATCGCCGTTTTTCTTTTCTGCGACCAGATCGACAAAAGGTGCACCGCCGATTTCCTTGCCGTGAATTTCACGTAAGTATAGCGATTGCCCCAGATGACCCTTGGTATCACCCACGACAAAGAGGGTGTGACCAGTGGCAGGGAAGGCAAGGCCCGCCGCCTGTTCGGCATTGGCAATCACACCGACCCCGCCAATGGCAGGTGTCGGCTGAATGGCGCGTCCCGATGTTTCGTTGTAAAGGGAGACGTTGCCCGACACGATCGGATAATCAAGTGCACGGCACGCATCGCTAATCCCGTCAAGAGACGCAACAATCTGTCCCATAATCTCGGGCTTTTCAGGGTTGCCGAAATTGAGGTTGTTGGTAATTGCAAGCGGAGTAGAACCAGTCGCGGTGATATTGCGCCAGCTCTCGGCAACGGCTTGCTTGCCGCCTTCATACGGATCGGCTTCGACATAACGCGGCGTAACATCAGATGTCATGGCCAAGGCTTTCGCCATATTCGGAATCTTGACCAGCGCGGCATCACCCGATTTAAGGGCTTGAGTGTTTGCAATTCCCGGAGAGAAGAGCGTTTCGGCCATCACGAGAGAGTCATATTGCTCCCAGATCCAGCGTTTCGAAGCAATATCAGGACAAGCCAAAAGCGTTTTCAAATCACCCATCAAACCTGCAGAAGACAGCGGATAGGCCGCATCGTCAATCGCAGCAGGTTTCTTAGGCGCAACGGACGGGCGATCATAAAGCGGAGATTGGTCAACCAGCGGCGGAACCGGAATATCGCACCAGCATTCGCCGTACATATTGAGTTTCAGACGCTGGTCATCGGTCGTATACCCGATCACGGCGAAATCCAGATCCCATTTCTCGATAATCGCACGGGCTTTATCTTCGGAACCGGGTTTCAAAATCATCAACATCCGCTCTTGCGATTCCGAGAGCATGATTTCGTAAGGAACCATGCCTTGCTCGCGTTGCGGCACGTCATCAAGGTTCATGACAACGCCCACTTCGCCTTTGGAAGCAATTTCGACAGCGGAGGAGGTGAGTCCCGCAGCTCCCATATCCTGAATGGAAATAATCGCATCGGATTGCATGAGTTCGAGACAAGCCTCGATTAACAATTTCTCGGTGAACGGGTCACCGACCTGAACGGTCGGGCGGTTTTCTTCGTTCCCGTCGCCGAATTCAGCCGAGGCCATCGTCGCGCCGTGAATCCCGTCACGTCCGGTTTTCGATCCGACATAAACGATGGGTTGGCCGACACCGGCCCCGCGCGCGTAATAGATTTTATCCTGATCGGCCAAACCGACCGTCATGGCATTCACAAGGTTGTTGCCGTTGTACGATTTGTGGAAGTTGGTCTCTCCCCCAACAGTCGGCACGCCGACACAGTTGCCGTATCCTGAAATTCCCGCAACGACACCTTTGACGAGCGAACGGGTTTTGGGATGTGACGGCTCGCCAAACCGCAGCGCATTGAGGTTGGCAATCGGACGCGCGCCCATCGTGAATACATCGCGCATAATTCCGCCCACGCCTGTGGCAGCGCCTTGATAGGGCTCGATATAGGACGGATGGTTGTGCGATTCCATTTTAAAGACTGCCGCCTGACCATCACCGATGTCGATGACACCCGCATTTTCGCCCGGCCCCTGAATGAC
>Ga0116142_10000721_pt1 | contig 42479 bp, 29 predicted proteins | sample AD_UKC033_MetaG_FD_89785 | JGI IMG/M metagenome (GOLD analysis project Ga0116142, IMG submission 89785) | Active sludge microbial communities of municipal wastewater-treating anaerobic digesters from USA - AD_UKC033_MetaG | ecosystem: Engineered > Bioreactor > Anaerobic > Digestate | place: USA... | reverse complement strand
TTCATGTGGATTCTGAAGTTATTGCTACAATTACTCCTATTGGTCCTTTCTGCGAAACTGAGGCTGCTGTTGGTTTAACTGCTGTTAGTCCGGGTGGGGTTTGGTCAGGTACAGTTTTACCGGGTAATATTTTTAATCCTTCAATTGTAGGTCCTGGTGATTATGTAGTTAGATACGATGTCGTTAATGGAGTTTGTTCCGATTTTGACACCCATGTAATTACAGTTTACTCTGAAATTGATGCTATTATATTGGCTGCAGGTCCATATTGTGACAATATTTCAATTATAAACTTAACAGCCAATTATTCTGGTGGCACTTGGAGTGGGAATGGAGTTCTTGACCCAATAGCTGGACTGTTCTCTCCTTCTACAGCAGGTGCAGGAGATCATTCGATAACATACACACTCACAAACGGAGCTTGTGAAGATATTGACAACGTAATAGTACATGTAGATTCTTCCCCTGATGCTACAATTACTGAAATTTTACCAATTTGTGAAACCATAGGACTTGTAACGTTATCATCTGTAACTACAGGAGGAATATGGTCAGGGACAGGTGTAATAGGAAATAATTTCGATCCGGTTATTGCCGGTCAAGGAGATCATGTAATTACACATATTGTAACAAATGGTACATGTTCTGATACTGATAACATCATAATTCATGTTGACACATTGCCTGATGCCACAATAACTCCTGCAGGACCTTTCTGTGAAGATTATGAATTCGCTTATTTACAAGCAGTGTCTTCAGGAGGAATATGGAGTGGCACAGGTGTAACCAATCCTATTACAGGGCAATTTTCACCATTGTTTTCTGGTATAGGAAATCATGATATAACATATAGTGTAATCAATGGAACCTGTACTGATTCAGATTCATTTACAATTGTCGTAAATGACTATTTGGATGCTACAATAACACCCATAGGGGCTTTATGCCAAAGTGGTGATCTTATTACATTACATGCGGCAAATCCGGGTGGAACATGGTCAGGACAAGGAATTATTGATCCTATTAACGGGATTCTTGATCCATCACAAGTACAGCATGGAGATAATACCATGGTTTATACATTGACAAATGGAGCTTGTATTTCTACAGATATTCACATTTATCAAGTTGATGCTCAGGTAGATGCAACAATTTTAAGTAATCCGGGAACAATTTGTTTAGATAATCCACCATTCATTTTACTTACTGTTGAGCCCAACGGAACATGGACAGGTCAGGGCGTTTCAAATTTAACAACAGGAGCATATAATCCTAATCAAGCAGGTGTTGGTACACATGAAATCACTTATTCTCTGTCTAATGGTACTTGTTATGATTCAGATACCATTTATATAACAGTAAATCCTATTCCTGATGTCAATATTTTAACTGAAGGTCCATTTTGCGAAAACGATGACCCTGTTACACTGATTGCAGCTACAGATGGTGGAGCATGGTCAGGTATTGGTGTTTTAGATAATGTTTTTGACCCACAAATTGCCGGACCGGGTGACCACACAATTACATATGAATTGACTCTTAACGGATGTTCGGCAACCGGAACTAAAATTCTACATGTTGATTCAGCTACTGATGCTACAATAACCCAAACCGGACCATTCTGTGTAAATAGCGGACCAAATATTTTAATTGCTGCTACAATAGGTGGTATATGGTCAGGCAATGGAATGAATAATGGGTATTTTTATCCTGAAAATGCAGGATTCGGTAACCACCTAATCTCATATACAGTAACAAATGGAGCCTGTTCCGATACAGATGAAATTACTATTATCGTAGATAATTACACTGATGTAACTATCACTGCTGTAGATGCAATGTGTTCAAATGATCCTCCGGTAAACATTACAGCTTCTGTTCTCGGCGGAATATGGTCAGGAACGGGAATAATCAATCCTGCTACTGGATTATTTGACCCGGCTTCTAGCGGTCCAGGAACATTTACAATAACATATAGTTTTACAAATGGAACATGCATAATTAATACAACAACTACATTAATTGTCAATCCTACCCCCATTGTTCTGATAAGCAATTTTCCTGAAAGCTTTTGTTATAATGACAATTATGTAGTTGTTGTTACTTCTCCTCCTGGAGGTATATTATCAGGACCCGGCGTAAGTATGGGAGCATTTCACCCACAAGTTGCAGGACCGGGCACACACGCCATTCAATATGTTACAACTAATGTATATGGCTGTACAGACATGACTTCTGCCACTGTTGAAGTTTTCCCCGGCACAAGCACAAATATAAGTATCCCTGATGATGAATTCTGCCTTGATGACGAAGCTGTTTCTTTGGATGGAACTCCATCAGGAGGTATTTTTGAAGGTCCTGGAATCGAAGGCAATAAATTTATCCCCGGCATTGCAGGTAGTGGTATCCATGAGTTATTTTACATTTATACTGATGATTACGGGTGTGTTAATACTGCTTCTGTTTTGGTTGAAGTAAGTACTCCGTTGACAATTAATCTGACAGGTGAAAACCTAATTTGCTTTGGAATAAATACCGGATATGTTAATGCTGAAGTTACCGGTGGCGTTCCCGATTATACCTATTTATGGGATGACCCATCGAATTCAACTACCCCACTAGTTGAAAATCTTTCATCGGGAACTTATTCTATAACAGTTACTGACTCATGGGGGTGTGATGATACTACCTCGATAACAATTACAGAACCAACACAATTGAGTCTAAATATAAGCTCTGTAAGTTATCCTGATTGTTATGATCAGACTAATGGGCATGCATTTGTTTTAGCAAGCGGAGGAACACCACCTTACAGCTATATTTGGGATGATGATAATAATACAACATCTGCTCTCTTAAACAATGTCGGAGAAGGAATATATCATCTTACTGTTACTGATGCTAATGGCTGCGATGGTGTCATCTTGGTAGTAATATCTCAACCTGACGAACTTATCGCTGAAATTATTAGCCAAACAAATGTTGGTTGTAACGGTGTAAATAACGGTTCTGCTACAGTTAATGTAACTGGTGGAACACCCCCATATCAGTATATTTGGGACAACCCTGCACACACACCACTTGCAACTGCAAATCATCTGGCTGCTGGCACCTACAATGTTTCAATTACAGATGCAAACGGATGTACTGCATCAACATCAGTTATAATTACAGAATCTTCAAATATGACCGCAGAAATAATTACTACAGATGTCATTTGTGCTGTAAGATTAGGAACTGCAACTATTAATGTTGACGGAGGCCATTCGCCATATTCATATCATTGGTCTTCTGGAAGCATAACAAATAATGCTTACAATCTCAGCTACGGTGCACATTATGTTACCGTTATTGACGATCAAAATTGTCAGTACATTACATCCGTAAACATTGGAATAAGCGGTTCAATAAATGCAAATATAATTCAAGATCAAGGAATTTTATGCGGAGGGTCAAATGATGCTTCGTTACATGCTGTAACAACAAATGGCATTTCTCCATTAGACTATTTATGGTCAAATGGAATACGCACACAATACAATTCATATATTGGAGCCGGACACTACGAAGTTACAATAATCGACGACTGGGGTTGTACAGGATCGTATAGCCATGACATTTCCCCGCTGCCACTTATGACAATTACTCCAACCGTTACAGGGGCAGGTTGTTTTGGTGGAGAAACAGGAACAATAACAATTTCGGTTTCGGGAGGAACCCAACCTTATAATATAATATGGAGCACAAATGAAACGACCTTCACAATTAGTGATTTAGCTGCAGGTTATTATCAGGTTACTGTTACAGATGCAAACAATTGTGTAACTTTAGGTAATTACTACATAAGCAATCCTGAAAATCCTCTAGATATAGATTTTCTTGTCCGTAATATTAAATGTGCAAATGGAAATGACGGAGCAATATCAATTACAGCATCAGGTGGTACTCCCGGGTATTTATATTCATGGGAATACGAAGGAAACACATTTAGCGGAAGTTCAGCCAATAATTTATATCCAGGTATATACAATGTTACTGTAAGCGATGCTCAAGGATGCGAAATGGATACTACAATTGTAATTACAGAGCCCGAAGCTTTTGAATATTCTTTTGTTTCAATAAACCCGAGCTGTATTGGAAATAGTGATGGCTATGTTGAAATAATAGTTATTGGAGGCACTCCTCCATACAATTTATCATGGTCAAACCAAACCTCCCCGGCACCATATATTACCGGATTAAGGCAAGGAACTTATATGTTTACAATAATTGACGATGCCGGTTGTACACACAACACAGAAACTATTGAACTAGTTGATGACAACGTTGAATGTATAGCTATACCAACTGCATTTACTCCAAACTTTGATGGTATTAACGACACTTGGTTAATTGAAAATATCGAATTATTTCCATGGGCAATAATACAAGTTTATAACAGGTGGGGACAACTTGTTTTTGAAGGCTCCGGAGCCGGAGAACCTTGGGATGGCAAATGGAACGGAAAAATTGTTCCAACCGGTTCTTATGTATATACTGTTGATTTATTGAATGGGACAAAATACTGTGGAATTGTTACAGTAATTCAGTAAAATTACTCCCTCATTGCATTCCAACCTTGAGCTCGAAGTTCAATTTCTACCCCATTGCGCGGAACAAACATCTTATAATCTTTATTCTCATGCATATAACCAATAATACTGATATCATGAATTTTATCAATTATCTCCTTCTGACTCAATGGTACAGTAAATAATAACTCATAATCTTCGCCCCCATTTAGTGCCGGCAGGGAAGGATCCAATCTAAACATTTCTGCAGCTAAAATCGTTTGTTGATGTATTGGCAACTTTTCTTCATAAATTACACAACCTAAATTCGAATTTTTGCATAAGTGCAACATTTCTGAAGAAAGACCGTCAGAAATATCAATCATCGCATTTGGCTGAATCCCCGCTTCCTTTAGCTTTTTCAAAATATCTCTCCGTGGTTCCGGTTTTAACTGCCTCTCAACAATATACTCATACCCTGATAATTCTGGTTGTATCGAAGTATCTGCTAAAAAAACTTCTTTTTCTCTTTCCAGTAATTGCAAGCCCATATAAGAAGCTCCCAAATCTCCACTTACACAAACTAAATCATTTTTTTTCGCACCGGAACGATAAACAATTTCATCCTTTTTAGCCTGTCCGATTGCCATTATATTAATAAATAATCCCGACAAAGAGCTGGTTGTATCCCCTCCTATCAACTCTACATCAAATCGTTCACATGCTATTTTAATACCTTCATATATTTGCTCAAGAGCCTGGACAGAAAATTTATTACTTACTGCTATTGAGACTGTGATATATTTTGGAATTGCATTCATCGCAAAAATATCACTCAAATTTACGACTACCGACTTGTATCCAAGATGTTTAAGTGGTGTATAAATAAGATTAAAGTGTATCCCTTCAACTAATAAATCTGTCGTTACCAATGTGCATGTATCTCCATTAGAAAATACGGCAGCATCATCTCCTATTCCTTTAATTAGTTGCTTGTCCGAAATGCTAAAATCTTTGGTTAAATGGTCTATCAATCCAAATTCTCCCAAATCCGAAATACTCAATATCTTATTTGATTTACTCATATATCAAAAAGTTAATGGCAAAATATTTGCTTATTTTTTAGGCAAAAATATTAAAACTATATTTGTTTTCGTTATATTTGTTATAATTTATAAATCTACAATGAATATTAAATCCATATTTTCGCTTTGCCCGTTGTCAATAATTGGCATATTTTGGGCAACTTCGGTGCACTCTCAGGATATATCTTTTTTTAATGACTATTTAAATAATGTTGAAGTTTTTAATGCAGGGAACACTAAACAAATTGAGCATTTACCGTTAAAATCATACAGCATCAGCAATAATATGCTGGCATATGAAGACAATTCGGGGAATTTCAAAATATACTATAATCACTATTTACATCAGATAAGCAGTTTTACCAGTTCATACAAAACAAGCGATAACCTTGCTGCAATAAAAATGAATACTCAATTAAAAGTATTTGATGATGGCTCAATAAAAAGTCTGACGATTAACCTTACTGATTATTTTTTAGGTGATGATATTTTAGTTTGGTTTGACGATTATGAAAAAAGATTGAAAGCATATTATAATAAAGAAATCTACAATCTTGACGATGCTTTAGCAACCGGGACAATGAATACCGTAACAATTGGAGAAAATATAGTTGCATTCGTTGATAGTCAAGGATATTTGAATATCTTCTATGAAGGGATTATAGAAAGAATTTGCTTCAGCGAAAGAGTTAAATCTATTTCTGCAGGTCGTGACATTATTGTTTTTGTGGAAGAACCGGTAAATAATTTTCAAGCATTTTACTTTGGAGATTTAATTGACCTCGAAGGTTTTGAGCCTGTTTCTTTTAAAACCGGCGATCAATTTGTTGCATATGTAGATGCGAATAACTATCTCAAAGTATTTTACGATTACAGCACAGAAACCGTATCATTTGATGTCCCTGATTTTTATGAAACTAATGATGAATTAATGGTTTTTAGCGTTCAGAATTACTTTAAAATCTGGCATAAAGGAAAAATATTTACTCTCGAAAGCTATATTCCAAAGGATTATAAAATGAATAATAATGTTTTAGCTTACATTGATCAATTAGGAAATCTTAAATTCTTTGACGGAGACGGTGTTGAAACAATTTCTTATGAAAAGGTAACAGATTTTGAGATACATGGAAGTATTGTCAAATATAGTTTTGGAGTTAATTCGGAACAAATTTACTACCAAGGGAAAACATATAAGAACAATTGATGGCTTATCTTAACTCTTCAAGCGTTAAAAAACTTGCGGTATCTACAGGTTTCGATAAATGTGGAATAAGTCGTTCGATAGTAACAAATTCAGACATTTCTTTTTTCAATAATTGGCTTGACTTGAGCTACAATGCTGATATGAAATATATGTCAGCAAATAAAGATTTAAGATGCCATCCTTCCAAACTACTGGAAAATTCAAAATCTGTTATTTCAGTTATCTTAAATTACAATATTTCGGAAACATTAAAAAATCAGACTTTCAATATTTCCAAATACGCACTTATTAATGACTATCACGACATAATGCGAAGTAAACTAGAAAAATTGCTTTTGTGTATTAAAGAAGAATTGCCTCAAATCAATGCCGGAATTTTTACTGATACAGCTCCAATTTTAGAAAGATATTTTGCAATGTCGTCGGGACTTGGATTTATTGGCAAAAACACCTGTCTGATAAATCCTGAATTAGGATCATGGGTTTTTATAGGAGAAATATTAACTGATGCAGAATTCGATTTCTATGACTCGCCAATTCCAATCAACTGTGGAGAATGCAATAAATGTATTAATGCCTGTCCTTGTCAAGCAATTAATGAAAATGGTTTAAACGCAAACAAATGTATCTCATACCATACAATTGAAAATAAAAACGAAACCCCAAAAGACATCGCTGATAAAATCACAAATCAATTGTTTGGTTGTGATATCTGCCAAAATGTTTGTCCTTATAATAATAAAAAAGCGATACTCAATAAATCAGATTTATTAAACATTACTGAAATATTAGATTCGCTAAATCCTATTGAGCTACAAAACATGAGTAATCGGGAATTTAACAGACGCTATAAAAATACTTCTTTAATTAGGGCAGGAAGAAAGAAATTAATTGAAAATTTTTCTCACCTTAAAAATTGTTGACCGTCTATTATCACAGTTTAATCATTCTGTGAACTTTCTATTACCTTTTTCAGTTCCTTAACCGCATCCTCTTGGGGCACATTTTTAACAATTACTTCCTTACCTTTGTATATATGAACTTTACCTTTTGCAGAACCTACACAACCAAAGTCGGCATCTGCCATTTCACCGGGGCCATTAACAATACAGCCCATAACAGCAATCTTTAAGCCTTTCAAATGCGAAAATTCCATTTTAACTTCCTGCACAAGTTTTTCAAGATCATAATCAGTCCTACCACAACCCGGACAAGATATAAATTCGGCTTTCGTATATCTGATACCTATTGATTGCAATAATTCCAACTGCAATTCGACATCATTGAGCGATTTATCCGGAACTGATAACCACAACCCTGAAGCTAGATTGTCAATTAAGCCGCCTCCGGGGAACACCCCCAATTCTGCTAACAACTCTTCCTGATCAAGAGAATGTGCAACATATCTGATAATGAGAGGCAAGTTTTTATTTATTTTCTTAATCTCCTTGTAAACAAATCTTAATTCTCCCAGTGGATTCTCCGTACAAAAATTCAAAACTGCACAAATATTAGACCTCTCCAAAAGAGGTACAATCTCTTTTTTATGAATATCAAAAGTACTGAACTCAACAAAATAATAATACTCATTTTCAATTTTTGGTATTTCGTTGGGATGATAAACAAAATGTGGATATACATTATTTTGCTTTGATAAGCTTTTCCAAGTCTTTAAATCTGTTATTACGGGTTTATCAACAGGTATATTTGAAACCTCTTTAATAAAAAGCATATCTGTTTCAGTATGATTCTTTTCTGAAATAATTGAAAATTTATTTTTCGAAAATGGAACCTGATTATATTTATTAGAACTTACATAAGGATTATAAGTATTTTTATATCGGCTGACAACCTGAAATTTGAATATTCTGTCGCTAAAATTTTTAATTATTTTTTTTGCAAAATGTATCTCTTTCTCAGGACTTTCTGTTAATGACACCCGAATTGTATCTCCAATACCGTCACTTAACAAAGCGCCTATTCCACTTGCTGATTTTAACCTGCCATCCATGTCTGCTCCGGCTTCCGTAACTCCCAGATGTTGAGGAAATAACATTGCACTCTCTAACATTCTTGCATTTAATAAGCGACAAGCTTGTGTCATTATTTTTGTGTCGCTTGCCTTCATTGAAATCACAAGATTATAGAATCCTTCCGCAATAAATATCTCAATAAATTCAATAGCTGATTCTACCATTCCCTCAACGGTATTACCGTATCTTGTCATAATTCGATCTGACAATGAACCATGATTTGATCCTATACGAATTGCCGTCCCATATTCTTTACATATTTTGATTAGAGGGATTATTCGTTCATGTATTTTCTCTAATTCCAGCTTATACTCAGCATCTGTAAATTCCGTATTTTCAAAAACTGCCCTTTTATCAATATAATTGCCCGGATTTATTCTTACTTTTTCGACAACTCTTGCAGCTTCTTCAGCAATTACCGGATTAAAATGTACATCTGCTATAAGGGGTTTTTTATATCCATCATTATGTAACTGTTTTTTTATCTCCTTAAGACTTTCAACATCCATAATTCTGGGAGTAGAAATCCGCACAAAATCGGCACCCGCATTAAATATTTCCTTGCACTGCAGAACTGACTTCTCAATATTGGTGGCAGGAACATTTGTCATACTTTGCAATCGAATAGGATTTAATGCTCCTATTATCAAATCGCCAACTTTCACAGGACGAGTCGGAATCCTTTCCAAATTATGAATATCTATGCAATATTTATCCGGATAACTATTCATTATATTGATTTTTACCTCACAAAGATAGTGTTTTTGTGAAATCATTATTACACCTTAATACCTTTTTGACATTTAGGAAAATGTCGAAACAAAAAACAGCCGGAAAAATTCCCGGCTGAATCGAACAAAATGCCAAATCTTTTAAAACTTGACAAACTTTGATTTAATCTCTCTCCCTGATTTTGTAATAGCGGAATAATAATACACAGCATTTGACCAATTTTTTATATCAACAACTACTCTATTATTTCTAATTTCCGAAATATATATTTCCCTACCTTGTAAATCGTAAATAATTAAACTTTCTATGAGTTCTGAGGATTCAAAACAAATTTCATTTTCACAAGGATTCGGATAAATTGAAAAACTCTCATCTAGTTTATCTAAAGGAACAAAGCTGCAAGTATCAAAACCAACTATAATAGTATCTGTATATGTACAATTATCATCAGTAAATTCAACATAAACATAAGCCGGATCATATCCGCTATAGACTACTTCATAGGTATCAGAATTACCGACCGCTTGTCCATCATTTGCCCAAAAATAAGAATTATAAACAAATGTATTATCTATACTCAATATTATTGTTTCTCCATAACAAATTGTAGTATCGGAAATGTCAAAGTCATTATCAGGATAGTCAATAACAAATACAGAATCTATTGTCTCGCATCCAAATTCATTAGTAACAGTCAAATAATACATCCCTTCACTCCATACATAGAGATGATTGTTAAATGAGCCGTTTGACCATTCATAATCGAAGTAACCTTCGGGTGCAGTAACATGTACAAAATCTTCCGTACATCTATATATTGTATCATAAATATCAATTACAGGATAAGTACCTGTTACAGATAATACCACTGTTGCTGTATCGAAACATCCCAAACTATTATAAGAGTAAACAGCAATTTGAGGACTTGTCGTTACCGGGATAAAACAATGTGGGCCTTCTCCTACGAACGTTAGAGTACTGCCATCTAAAATTTCCCATTCTACAAGAGCCAATCCTATTGTTTCTCCTATATAAGTTACGCAGACTTCGTCTCCCTGACAATTCCCACCGGCAACTGAAATCATTGCGTCTGGTGCATAAGATATTTCTGTAAGAATATGATTTGATTCTGCAGTTGAACTTGTAGCACAAGTAACAGTATTTGTAACAATTACATAAATTTCTTCATTATTTTCAAAATCATTATCGCTATAAGTTGGCGAATTTGTTCCTACCTCAACACCATTTCTATACCATTGATACGAAGGAGAAATTCCACAATACTCTGTGCTTGCTTCAAAAACAATAAGATCAAAATAACAAACCTCCCCGGTTGGGTTACCTATAATACTTACAGAAGGCGTAACTACCCCAGACATGGCAGGGAGCTCAAGCCAGACTGTGTCAAAACAACCATTAACATCATAAGCTGCTGCCTCAATATAAATCTCATCAAATACCGGAGTAAAACAATGAGGTCCTTCACCGGAATAATATATTGGATTTGCCCCATCCATTATCAACCATTCTACATGATCCAAACCTGTTGTTTCGCCGGAATATTCAACGCAAATTTCTTCTCCTGAACATGTCCCTCCTGATAAAAGAGTAAAGTCGGATTCAGGTGGTATTGAGACTTCCATAGTAATTACAGATGAGTTTACAGTAGATACTGAAGGACAAGCATAATCGGGTGTAACTTCAATATAAACTTCATCACCATCAGCCCATAATCCAAATCCAAAAGTATCCGAATCCGATCCAATGGGATTTCCATTCAAATACCAAACAAAATGAGGTGATGCTCCACAATTAACTGGATTAGCAGTAAATGTAACACCTGAATACTTACATATAATTCCGGCTGGTACCTGATCTACCGTAACAGATGGTGTTAAAACAGGTAAAACATTAAATCCATAATTTGGACTAATGACATTAGGGACACTTGGACAAACATAATCTGAAATAAGTTCTGCCCTTACACTGTCTGTAATATTATTGTATTCATAATTAAATGTCAATGAATTAATTCCTTGCGAAACATCATTCACATACCAGTTTATGACCGGATTTGTCCCTGCATCCGAAATATTTGCTGTAAAATTAACAACTGTGCCTTCGCACAAAGGATTTGTGCCATCATCAACAACATTTAAAACCGGTGGCAAAGATGGATAAACATAAAAAGTATAGGTAACATTCAACAAAGCTTCGCATAAAGTTTCGCTGTCAACGGCATAAAAATGGAATTCGGTCGTCTCATCAATAAAAGCTCCTCCAATAGAAATATCTCCACCCGAACCTATACCAGAATTTGGGTGCCATGCTCCCAAAGTATTGTTCCAGACTTTATATTCGACACCATGTTGAGAATTCCTAACTATGAAATATGCTAATGAATTATCACATATAATAGTGTCACCTAACGGTTCGATGTTCAATTGAGGAAGGGTATCTACATAATTTCTTAGTAAATATTTAGATTCGTTCAAACAAAGTAAATCATCCATATAACCGTCAAAATATTGAGAAGTCGGCATAGCCGAAACTGTTGCCGGAACAGTTGGGCCCGCAAAAGTCCAGTATCCGTCGAATGATAAATGTGTAATCGGTGTAGAAATCTGTAAAAACTCGTCGCCTCCATCAAGCTCCATTAAAATCCCTGTATCATGCGTAATAAGTACATTATGCCACAATCCGTCATTATAAGATTCTACTGAGGATAATTCAGCAGGACTTCCTCCATTAGACATCCAAAAATGGACTTTACCATCATCAGACATATAAACTACTGCATCCTGACTAGTTACACCCCACGGACTATTGACAAATGATGACAACATACCCCCTTCAGAACTTGCGGAGTTAAACCAAAAACTCAGAGTGAATTCATCAGGGAACGCTCTATAATGAGATGAACTCCCAAAGATATCCTGACCTGAAAAATCTCTTGCCTGCCAAAAATTACCATTTCTATCATTAACCGGAAGAAAATCCCAACACCAAAAGCCATAATTATTTATTTCATCTTCATTTGAACTGTTAAAACTATAGTAAAATTCAATTGTATCTGATGGGTAAGGTACATCCTCATCAATGTTAACCGGTAGTTCGTAAACTATAACCTCAATACCTGAAAATGATTCGATACTGCAACTACCATTTATTGACAGTAGTTTATATAATCCGGTTTCTGTCGCAGTAAAAGTATCTCCATTAGCTCCCGGTATATATTCATCATTCAAAGTCCACTGCAACGGATATAAAACTCCATTATCCATTTGAAGAAGTACTGATCCACCATCACAAAACTCAATATCTCCTACAGCAACAATATTTGCAGTGTCAGGTGGAAAACTCATGTTAATTGTAAGAGGATCAGATTGACCGGTACATCCATTCTCCGAAATCTCGACATAATAAGTACCCACTTCACTTGGTATTAAATTACTAGAAGTTGCATCCGGAATTGGCAAACCATCTTTATACCACAAATAGTTAGAATAACCCCATGCTGTCCAGAAGTTAGGATAGACCTCGCCGTCGCATAAATTTAATTCACCCCAATATTCAATTACGGGTTCAGGGCACTCACCCGGCAATTCTACTTTTACGCCATAATCCCCCTGTACAGGTAATTTTGAATCCACTACAACAAAATATTCAGTTCCTGCTACTACGTTAAAATCTGTAACTCCTAATGTGTCAGTCGTCAAATTAAACCAAACCGAACCTAGCCAGGTATTTTCATTACAAACAGGAAATACCATACAATTCATTACTCCCGGATTTTTTTCAGTAAGATACAGTTTTGCAGGACCAGAATACTGGGCAATGAAACTATGAACTATTTCTGGAGCTGTAAGATCTGTTGCAGGCCAATAATCTTCCAGATTATTCACTCCGTTAACTTCTGTATTATCCCAATACCAAACATTTGGAATTAAAGCAACTGATGTTGAACAATCAAGTAAGCCCGGGTCAGGTACTGTTGCCCAAGAATAATATTCATTTTGATCGTCGGCTTCGGGAACTACGTTAAGTCTGTCAACAACAAAAAAGATGTTTTTACTCCCGGGGGTTAATCCTGCCGGCAAAGTTAAAACTGTCTGAATATTTGTACTGGCAGAAGGTACCAATTCCGGTACTACATCCGACCCTATATATATATCTGTTCCGAAATCAAAAACATCGTCATCCGACATAAAATATTCTATCGCATTTTCAATAGCTGTTGTATTGCCAAGATTTTTCACAACACAGTTGAAATTTACATTTGGTTGTTCCGATTCAATAAATTCAGGAGTCATCATAGCACTTGGTATTATTAGATCGGCATCAATTGTCGGACAAATAACTTCTATATCAAAAGTTGGTTCTAATGCTGACGTGCTTTCAATTGCCAACCAATAAGTCCCGGGTTCTGTATCATCTAAAATAAATCCTCCGTTACCATAAACGATTAATGAATCCTGATGGGGATAACTCAACAATATAGCATACAAATCTCCATCACTGACATTGGTAAACTTAACCCTGATTCTTCCGGGTAGGGTTGTGGTAAAATAGTAAACAAGTTCTTTTCCTGGAGTTACAGGATATGAATTTTTATAATAATTGATATAATTTGTTCCTGTTGCCAAGTCCTGACTTAATGGAGTAGAGCAGGATAACTCAACCGCTCCCGAAACGTCAAGATTAGTAAATGCCGCTGTTGGGATTGCTCCAATTACGGCAGCCTGACTATTTGTAAAATCATTAGAACCTGGCGTCAAATCATTACAATAAAAATATCCATTATACGAACCTCCCCAACCCCAGTTAAAATGAAAATAGTCTGCCCCCTGATAACCATCAGCAACAAATGCATGACCTCCGGAGCCATGACCTGAATAATAAATCGGTCTTGAATTATCTATTTCGTATCTTAAAATAGAATTCCACACGTCAGCAGCATAACTGTTTTTATTTAAGTAAATTACATTTTTAAAATCGAAATAATTTTTAAAAGCATTTGGAACACTTGAAGAGTATGCTCCAGAACCCGTTGGAGAATAACCCATATTCACAGAAACACCACAGTGGTACATAAGCTCTGCAACTTCAGCATTCCCACTCCCATTTGGCATGGTTGAATAATCATACGTTGCAGCGGAAAAATCGGCACATAATTCTCCATAAACCGAGTGTGTATAACAATAACTACCTGTACCGTTAATTGGATGTTCATTATATCTGATAACCTGGGCCATGGCAGTTGCAACACAACCGGTGTAAACCCGTCCACAAGGGCCTGCAGCATCGGCCGGACATTGTGCATTATAACCACAACCCTGATTCCACGTAGTTGATAGTAATGGCGAAACATCCTTTGCGGGTTTTAAACCTAATTCTTGTCCGCTATCTATCTTTTCTCTTTGGACTATAGCATTCTGCGAAGCTGATATATCATGAATCCGAATATATTGAATTTGATCCGAATACATATTTATCCATTCTGCAAATACAGGACTCCATTCCGATTCGTTCACCACAGCAACAGCCTCAGTAGAATATGCTAATACAGGAACTGTTCTTCCCTCACCCGAAATTATAACAAAACCACCTTCGCTCTCATTAAAAATATACAATGCCGGTTGATTATCAACAGTTTTTATAAAATAGTCGGCTATTTCAACATTATCGATGTTTTTTGAAAAGACTTCCCCAAAAACCTTCTTTGCAATTAATTCAGCACTTTCGAAATTAATAACCTGCGAAAATAAATTTGTGCTTAACCCAAATAATCCTAAAACTAAGATTGTCAAAATTCTCTTTTTCATGATTTCTCTTTTTTAATTCATTCTCAAATTTTAATTAAAAACGATAAAAATATTATATGGTTGTTCGACAAAACAGAATTTATTCTTCCCGAGCTATATAAATCCAATCCAAAAACAGATTATAAACTTAATTGAAAGAATATTATAACAAATTGAGCTGCTTACTCCCTACACGCTTCACTCAAGCGAGAGTTACTTGAGTTGAATTATTACAGAAAATGCTCCATTTTCTCACACTTTTTTCTTTATAATTATCCAACCAATCAAACTTGCGAATAGTACTCCGATTAAAACAAAATAAATATCCGCAGATTTAGTCCCAAACGAATCGGTTTCGGCAATAATTTCATTAGATTTTGAAAGATATGTCACAGATATTGCCATAAAGTTATTAAAAAAATGTGCAAATACAGCCGGCCAGATAGACCCCGTAAAATAAACAAGATAACCGAATATCATTCCTAATATAAGTCTGGGAACAAACCCGTAAAACTGAAAATGTATTGCCGAAAACAGAAATGCTGCGACAAAAATTGCTATATGAGGATTGCCAAATAATTCTTTAAAATGCTTTTGCAATATCCCTCTAAACAAAAACTCCTCACCCAAAGCAGGTAAAATTGCAACTAAAACAATATTTATTAATATCGAATAGACCGTTGTCCCCGACAACATTAGTTCTATCATTTTTTGCGATGCCCCTTCCATTTCTTTTATTTTAGTTTCCATAGAACTCATACTATCGGGCAAGACAATAGATTCGTTCCACTGAATAATAATATTCATCAGGGGCATAATAGAGATTAAAAATACAGGGATAAGCAAATAAAACCAAACTGTAGGACTTGTTTTATAACTAAGGAAACTTTCTTCCTTATTAGAAAATAGTTTGTTGATAATTATTGCAGGAATTAAAAAACTAAAAAGTGCTGAAATAAACTGAAGCGTTTTTAATATTGAAATTTCATACATATCACTATCAGTAAGCAATGGTATTTTTGTTGATAATTCAGGCAAAAAACTACTCATCAGAACGGAATTAATAATCTGTCCTGCCAAATAACTCAACACAAAAACTATAAAAATAATTGAGGTCTTCTGATATGTCTTTAACCTTTCAGTTTGTAAATAACTCATCTTACAATCATCCTTAAAAATCTTATAAAAGAACAAAAGTAAAAATTTCAAATAATAATAGTTAAGTTAAACAACAATATTATTACAAGTATTCAAACTGTTTCTATTCAAACTTGCTTTTCAGTTATTCTCCAAATCTTATTAAAACATCCGGTTTTTTTATACCTTTGTCAAAAATTCAGTTATGGGAAACATTGTTGCTATAGTCGGGCGTCCAAATGTTGGAAAATCAACGCTGTTTAACCGTTTTGTAGAACGTCGCGAAGCCATCGTTGATAACGAAAGTGGCGTAACTCGTGACAGACTTTACGGGCATTGTTTCTGGAACGGAAAAACATTTTCTGTTGTTGATACCGGTGGATACGTAAATAACTCTGATGATATTTTTGAACAAGAAATAGCCAAACAGGTAAATATTGCAGTTGAAGAAGCTGATGCAATAATTTTTGTGCTTGATGTTCAAACAGGACTAACAGATCTTGACGTATCTGTTGCCGAATTATTAAGAAGGTCAAAAAAACCGGTTTTTCTTGTTGCTAATAAGGTTGACACTAACGCCAAAATTACTGATAGTTACGAATTTTATAATCTGGGGCTTGGCGAAATATTTTGTATTTCTGCAATAAATGGTTCAGGAACAGGCGACTTACTCGACTCAGTATCTTCAATTATTAAAGATGAAAATATAGTGCCGGACACTTTGCCGAGAGTTACAATTGTTGGTCGTCCAAATGTGGGTAAATCTTCTTTAACCAATGCTTTGATTGGAGAAGAAAGAAACATCGTTACAAATATTGCTGGGACAACAAGGGATTCAATAAATACAAGGTATAATAAATTTGGTTTTGATTTCACTCTTGTTGATACTGCCGGGGTAAGAAGAAAAACCAAGGTCAACGAAGACCTCGAATTTTATTCAGTAATGAGGGCTATCAGAGCAATCGAGAATTCAGATGTTTGTATGCTTATGATTGATGCCACAATCGGGTTCGAAGCTCAGGATCAAAACATTTTAAACCTTATAAGAAAAAACAAAAAAGGAATCGTTATTCTTGTAAACAAGTGGGATTTAGTTGAAAAATCAACTAATTCAGTAAGAGATTTTACTAAGACAATCATGGATAAAATAGCTCCATTTAACGATATCCCTGTTTTATTTATTTCTGCTTTAACAAAGTTAAGAATCCACAATGTCATTGAAACAGCAATGAAAGTTTATTCAAACAGAATTCAACGCATCTCTACAGGAAAACTTAACGATATAATGCTAGAAGCTATCGAAGCATACGCACCACCTACTAATAAGGGCAAATATATAAGAATCAAGTATGTAACACAGCTTCCTACTCCCACACCGGTATTTGCATTTTTTGCAAATCTTCCTCAATACATTAAAGATCCATACAAACGTTATCTCGAAAACAAACTAAGAGAGAACTTCGATTTTTCTGGTGTACCAATAACACTTGTGTTCAGAGATAAAGATTAGATATTCTCTTAACCTGAAATATTTTTTCGATTTTTAATTGCATTAATCACTTCAACAATATACAGTGTTTGAAGCAATAAAGAATAGTTTTGGCGGGAAGTTTGATTAGCAGGGAATTGCGTAAGGCTAAATCCAAACTTCATGATAAAACTATTTTTTTGTTTAATCCAATTATAAAAATTTAATGGCACATTCACATTTGAAATATTGTAGTTTTATCTAATTATCTTAACTTTGTCAAAATAAATCTTATTAAAAATGATTAACCGAATTAAAGGAATATTAGCAGCTGTAGAGAATTTTCAGCCAAAAAATATTGAAGAAATAGAAGAATTCAGATTGAAGTATCTCTCAAAAAAAGGATTAATTCCTGCTCTTTTTGATGATTTCAGGGATGTTCCGGTAGATCAGAAAAAACAAATTGGAGCGGAAATCAATATATTGAAACAAAAAGCCATAGAAAAACTTAACGAACTAAAGGATTCTATGTCTGTAACACAGGAGGGTAAAATCGATATTGACTTAACCCGTCCGGGTGACCCTATAAAAATTGGCTCAAGACACCCCCTTTCTATAGTTCGCAACGAAATTATTGGAATTTTTACAAAACTTGGATTTTGTGTAGCTGATGGTCCCGAAATTGAAGATGATAAGCATAACTTCTCTTTGCTTAATTTTCCTCAAAACCATCCCGCACGCGACATGCAGGATACTTTCTTTATTTCTCCCGATATGAATGTTTTACTGCGTACACATACCTCATCAGTTCAGGCTCACGAAATGTCAGAACTAAAGCCTCCGATACGCAGCCTTTCTCCGGGTAGAGTTTATAGAAATGAAGCCATTTCGGCACGAGCTCATTGTTTGTTTCATCAAGTCGAAGGGCTTTATGTAGATAAAGATGTTTCGTTTGCAGACATGAAACAAACTCTCGACTATTTTGCAAAAGAAATGTTCGGAGAAAAAACCAAAACCCGTTTGAGACCATCATATTTCCCGTTTACAGAACCATCAGCAGAAATGGACGTAAGTTGTTCATTATGCGGAGGGAAAGGCTGTAATGTGTGTAAAGGTACCGGTTGGCTCGAAATCCTTGGCTGTGGTATGGTGGATCCAAATGTTTTTATTGCAACAGGTATTGATCCGAAAATATATTCGGGATTCGCTTTTGGAATGGGTATTGAAAGGATAACGATGTTAAAATACGGCATTAAAGATTTGAGACTTTTCTTTGAAAATGATATCCGATTCTTAAATCAATTTACGGCAGCAATATAAAATTATAAGATGATACTCAATTCCGACATCATCGGTACGGGAAACAATCAGATTGTTATTTTGCATGGCTTATACGGCAACAGCGATAGTTGGAAACAAGTTGCCAAATTTCTAAAATCTGATTTTAAAATTCACTTGGTTGATCAAAGAAACCACGGAAATTCTTTTTTCGACGACAATCACAGTTATCCCGATCTTGTAAATGATTTAAAAAACTATTGCAAGGCTTACAATTTGGACAAAATAAACCTTATCGGACATTCTATGGGAGGAAAAGTTGCAATGTTTTTTACGGCAAAATATCCAGAATTAATAAACAAAATTGTTGTTGCCGACATTTCTCCACGCAATTATTCTGCATTAATGGATCATGTCGAAAGCATTAAATTTCATTTGAATTTAATTTCAATGATGAAAAATATGCCTATCGAAAGTCTTTCCTCAAAAAGTCAGGTAAGTCAATTCTTAAAAGATTCATCAATAGAAGTAAAAAGTATTGTTCTTAAAAATCTTACAAAAGAAAACAATAAATTAGTCTGGAAAATAAATTTAAATGCAATTATGAATAATATGCCCGAAATAATGTCAGGTATGAACCCTGATGATTATATTGATAACAAAATTGAAAGCCCTGTTTTATTTTTAAAATCTTCCAATTCAAATTACATAAATAAAAGTGATATTAAGCTAATCAACTTTATTTTTAGCAACGCAGAGATACAAACAATTCAAAATACAAGCCACTGGTTGCATCACGAAAAACCAAAAGAGATAGCCTCACATATTCTAAATTTTTTAACAAAGCCGTTAACATGAAAACCCGCAAAGAAAAAGACAGTATGGGCATAATTGAAGTCCCTGCAGATAAATACTGGGGCGCACAAACGCAAAGATCACTACAAAATTTCAAAATAGGACAACAAATGCCGACTGAAATAATCCGTTCATTAGCACTCTTAAAAAAAGCCTGTGCAAATGCTAATTTCAAACTAAACAAAATCAGTAAAGACAAAGCAGATCTGATATCATTGGTGTGCGATGAGATTATCAAAGGTAAATTGGATGATAATTTTCCTCTTGTAACGTGGCAAACAGGATCGGGCACGCAAACAAATATGAATTTAAATGAAGTTATTGCAAATAGGGCTCATGTAATTTCCGGAGGTAAACTAAGTGATAAAACAAAATTGCTCCACCCAAATGACGATGTCAATTGTAGTCAGTCTTCTAATGACACATTCCCGTCTGCAATGAATATAGCTGCAATGTCGGTTATTACAAATATAACTCTACCTGCACTAAAAGCTCTACTAAAAGGAATTAAAAAACTTTCAATAGATTTTTCGGATATTATCAAAACTGGCCGTACTCATTTCATGGATGCTACACCAATAAGTTTTGGTCAGGAATTTTCGGGTTACGCTGCTCAAATCGAATTTGGAATAAAATCGCTGGAAAGAAGTTTAGATCATTTATCCGAACTCGCAATTGGTGGTACGGCAGTAGGTACAGGCTTAAATGCCCCAAAGAGTTTTGATAAATATGTGTGTAAATTAGTTTCAGAATATACAAATATCAAATTTTTACCTGCACCTAATAAATTCGAAGCCCTTGCTGCAAATGATGCAATTGTAGAAACGCATGCATCTCTTAAACAAATTGCAGTAAGTTTGAATAAAATAGCAAACGATATCAGATTTATGGCAAGTGGTCCACGTTGTGGATTAAATGAAATATTTATTCCCGAAAACGAACCCGGCTCTTCAATTATGCCAGGAAAAGTCAATCCTACTCAGATTGAGGCACTTACAATGGTCTGTTTTCAAATTATTGGCAACGAAACAGCAATTAGTCTGGGTGGAATGAATGGTCATTTCGAATTAAATGTCTATAAACCATTGTTGATTAAAAACTTCCTTGAATCTGCAAATTTATTGGCAGAAGCATGTAATTCGTTTTTAGATAATTGCATCAATGGATTAACCGTAAACAAGGAAAAAGCAGAATACTATTTAAACCAATCCTTAATGACCGTAACAGCACTAAATTCAAAAATTGGCTACGAAAAAGCTGCAATTATAGCAAAGTCTGCCTATAAAAACGGGATAAGCCTAAGAGAGTCAGCTGTAAAATCCGGCTATATATCAGGTAAAGAATTCGATAATATAGTATGCCCGCGTAAGATGATATAATTTCTTCAATTTTATTGCAAAAGCATAAATATTACATTAATTTTGCAGAAATTTTCAACAATAACTTAATGTGCGGAATAACAGGTTTTTATTCAAAAAATAATCCTGATTTTGTCAGCAAAGAAGAACTCGACAAAATGACTGCTTGTCTGGTCCATCGGGGGCCGGATGCAGGAGGCAGTTATTTTACTGAATTAGTTGGACTAGGACACCAAAGATTAAGTATCCTTGACCTCTCAAATGATGCAAATCAACCAATGGAATCTCATTCAATGAGATACATCTGTGTATATAACGGTGAGGTATATAACTTCATGGACATTGCAAAAGATCTTAACATTGAGCTAAAAACCAGTTGCGATACCGAAGTTATTGTTGAAGCTTTTGCCGAATGGGGTGTAACCTTTATAAATAAACTTAACGGAATGTTCTCTATCTGTATCTTCGATAAGCAAGAACAGATACTTTACTTATTCCGCGACAGAATTGGCATTAAACCAATGTTTTATTATTGGGATGGAAATAATTTTGCTTTTTCGTCAGAATTAAAATCTTTATTACAGGTTAAATATATACGTGATCGTCGTCAGATAAACAATTCGGCTATTAATGAATTTCTGCATATCGGATATATCCCCGAACCCGATACCATTTTTTCAAATATCAGAAAATTTCCTAATGGACAAACCGGTATAGTTTCGGAAAACGGATTTAGAATGGAGTCATATTGGGATATTGAAGGAACAATACGTCGTAATGTTATCAACGACCCAATTGAAGCAAAAGAAAGACTAAATGAATTAATAGTTTCTTCAGTAAAAATGCGTTTGGTTAGTGATGTCCCATTTGGCACATTCTTAAGTGGTGGCATTGATTCAAGTTTAGTTACAGCAGTGGCTGCGAAAGTTTATGATAAAAAATTAAACACCTTTTCAATTGGTTTTAAAGACGCAAAATATGATGAATCTAAATATGCGGCTAAAGTTGCGGCTTATCTTGGAACCAATCACCATGAATATATCGTAACTGAGGCTGATGCAAGAAATATAATTCTCGACATGCTGGATTTTTATGACGAGCCATACGCAGACTCTTCTGCTATTCCTACAATGATACTTTCCAAACTGGCAAAAGAACACGTTTCAATGGTTTTATCTGGCGATGGCGGAGATGAATTATTTCATGGTTATGGTGCATATATTTGGGCAAAACGCTTAGCAACATTTCCCGGAAACCGAATGAGAGGTCTGATGGGAGCAATACTTAATGCAAGTCCTTCGAACCGATCTAAAAGAGCTTCCTACTTGTTCAGATATAAAGATAAAGCCAATATTAAAAGTCACATCTTTTCACAAGAACAGTATTTATTTAGCGAAAAAGAACTTGACAAACTTCTTAATCCTGAGTTAATATTTGAAAACAGCCTTGAACAGGATTATTCGAATTATGTGAGAAAATTAACTCCCGAAGAAGCTCAGGCAATTTTTGATCTCAAATACTATCTCAAAGATGATTTATTAGTTAAAGTTGATCGTGCTTCTATGCGTTATTCTCTCGAAACAAGAGTCCCTCTGCTTGACCACAGAATTGTTGAACTAGCATTAAACATTGACCCAAAACTTAAAATCTCAGGTAATACTCAAAAATTCTTATTAAAAGAAATTCTTTACAATTACATACCCAAAGAATATTTCGACAGACCAAAATGGGGATTTTCTATCCCTCTAAAAAAATGGCTATATACCGATCTCGGGTTTTTAATAAATGAATATTTAAACGAAGGTGTAATTAATGAATTTAATATTGTTGATTTTAAAGAAGTAGAAAGACTTGTGAGAAAATTTAAATCCGGACAAGATTTTCTTTATAATCGGCTATGGCTGTTAATTATTCTTCATAAATTTCTTATAAAAAATAGAAATATAATTTAATTAAGTTATTCCTGCTAGCTCTATTATTGCCCCATATTTGTTTTAATATGGTATTTAATTACTAATATTAAAAAAAATTTGTATTTTTACATACTCAAATATTAACCAAAACAAAAAATTATGGAAAAAATGTTATCTATTTTCACCTCAAGACCTGTCGAATTTGTTGAATCAGAAGGATTCTTTAAAAAACATTTCAGGTTAATTTTCTTATTAGCAGCAGCAGTTGTTGCAGTTTATGGTATTTATAACATAATAAATTTATCTATTGATTATTTCAAAATAGTTTTCGACCTCGAGGCTTTCCCAATTATTCGCCATTTAATACTTTATGTGTTCTGCCTTATTATAAGTATTATTGTGTTTGTGTTTGTCGCAGGGGCATTATTTCAAAGAGCTAAAATGATTCTTGCTGATAGTACAACAAACCTGGTTGACATCATGCCTGGAGTTTTTAAAACATTTGGTATAATTTCAGCAATCGTTCCCCTCGCAATAGGAATAATAGGACTATTAGCTGCTATTCTTGCTGCAAATCCTTTTTTACCGATTGCTGGTATTTATGGTGTAATTGCCAAGATTTCTTTAATTGACATGCCGACGATTTTATTCGGATTCGGAGTTGCCGATTTCTCTGATTATATTAAGCAACTTTTTGGTTCAGGATTCTTATTATTGATTGTTGGCGTTTTTGTAGCTTTTTTCAATATTGTAGCTTTATATCTTGTTTCTGCATTGTATAAATTAGTTGTAGATTTCCTAAGAAAATAATTTCAACAAGTTAGTTTAATAAAACATATTTTTATAACCCTAATCAGTTTTTGATTGGGGTTTTTTATTAATCTATTTCTTTGTATTTTTACAAAAATTTTACAGTGAAATCTCTAACAGAATTTGTAAATATTCTAGAAAATTCAAACGAATTGCTTAGAGTTCAGGATTTTGTAAATCCCGAATTTGAAATTGCTGAAATTGCAGACAGAATGATGAAACAGCCCAATGGCGGGAAGGCTATTCTGTTTGAAAATACTGGAACAAATTTTCCTGTTATAATAAATCATTTTGGCTCAAATTCAAGAATTCTTAAAGCACTGGGTATTTCAGATTTTAATGATGAAGGACATAGGATAGAATTTCTTTTTAAAAGTATTTTAAAACCCCAATCCGGAATAAAGTCAAAACTGTCTCTATTATTAAACTTAAATTCTGCACGAAAATGGTTTCCAAACAAAAAATCCGGTAAGGGTAAATGTCAGGAAGTGACAATTATGGATCCTGATTTAAGCATCTTACCTGTATTAAAATGCTGGCCATATGATGGTGGTAGGTTTTTTACACTCCCACTGGTAATTACCGAAGATCCGGAAAATGGAATTCGTAATATTGGAATGTACCGGATGCAGGTTTTTAATAAAAATACTACAGGTATGCATTGGCATCTCCATAAGGGAGGAGCGGCACACTTTAATAAATATAAAAACACCGGTAAAAAAATGCCGGTATCTGTAGTTTTAGGAGGCGACCCTTTACTTACGTATTGTGCAACAGCTCCTTTACCCGAAAATATTGATGAATTTATTCTCGCAGGATTCTTAAAAGGAGAAAAAATCAATTTGGTAAAATGCATCACAAATAACATTTACGTTCCCGAATCTTCCGACTTTGTTATTGAAGGTTATATTGACCCTGCTGAAGATTTTGCTAAAGAAGGGCCATTTGGTGATCATACCGGATTTTATTCTCTTGCTGATTATTATCCTGTTTTTCACATAACCTGCATAACTCACAGAAAAGACGCAATATTTCCTGCTACAATTGTGGGAATACCTCCAATGGAAGATTTCTATTTAGGTAAAGCAACCGAGAAAATCTTTCTTAAACCAATCCAAATTGCAATTGCTCCCGAAGTCCTTGATATCCGATTACCATCTTATGGTGTCGCCCATAATTTGGTTTTAGTCAAAACGAAAACAAATTATCCGGGTCAAAATTTCAAAATAATGAATGCCCTATTAGGTGCCGGGCAAATGATGTTTTCAAAAGTAATTGTCTGCTTTAACGAAACTGTTGATTTAAATAATGACCTGGAAATTTTGAGTACTATCTCTAATCTAGAACAATTAACCAAAAACATAATAATTGGTAAAGGACCTTCTGATGTTTTGGATCATGCATCTTATGAATATACTTTTTCAGGAAAAATGCTTGTTGATGCGGGAAATATAACACAACCACACAATGAAACAATCACGAATTATAATTTAAACGATGGTGAAAGTATCTTCCTGAACAATCGAATAGCATTGGTAAAGAAAACTATTCAAAACAAAAAACCTTTCCTTAAAATTATTGAAGAGTATTCAAATACTAAAAATTATCCTGAACTTAAATTTGTAATTTATATTGACGATCTTGACTTCTCCGCTGTTCCAAATTTATTACCTTGGTATATATTAAACAATATTGATCCTTCTCATGACTGTGTAATTAAGAATGATATTCTTTTTGTCAATGCCTCTATAAAAACATTATCTAATGATAATTTTAATCGAGAATGGCCAAATATTGTTTGTATGGACGAAAAAACAATTGAAATTATTAATAAAAAATGGTCTGTCTTAACCGGTCTTGAAAATATCGAATCCCCATCAACAAAAGTGAAACACTTGTTTAAAGGAAATTCCGCTATTTATAATAAATGACAAGATTTCTACACAATAAATTTCTAAAAATATCCCTAATCACATATTTATAGTATTCTGTTTTTTTTATCTTTGTACAAATTCAATCATATATGACAAACTATGATATAGTATTTCAGAGACTTGTTAATGATGGATACGAATTTGATACCAATCGTTATATCAAAGAAGGATTTGAATTATTTAAGAAAAACGTAGGTGGATTTATCGGTTTCTTTGCCATTGTTTTTACAATATATTTCTCACTAGCTTATTTTATAGGCGATTACGGTAGTATTTTTACCAATTTATTACAACCTGCAGTAACTGCAGGAGCTTTGCTTGTAGCAAACGAACTATTCAGAGGAAATTCTACTGATTTCTCTAAATTTTTCGATGGCTTTCGTTTTTATCTGGCTTTACTATTACTCTCTATTGTTTCGGCTGTATTGATTGTTATTGGTCTTATATTTTTGATTGTACCCGGTATTTATCTTGGTATTTCTTACTCTTTTGCTCACTTTTTTGTTATATTTCTGGGATACGATTTTTGGCCGGCAATGGAATTAAGTCGCAAAATCATTTCTTTAAGATGGTGGGATTTTTTCGGTTTTTTTATCATTTTAGCTTTAATAAATATTGCAGGTTTTTTTGCTTGCGGTGTAGGAGTGATATTTACAACCCCTCTAACATTATGTATTACTTATATTGCTTTCGAAGACATCATAGGTGGTGCAATAAGAAAATATTCAACTCCTGATATGGAAAATAAGGGTAATTTTTCAGACAATAATCAGAACTCCAATACTAATGAATAAAGCAATATTATTTTGTGTAATTATTACTATTTCAGGTCAGATTTTTCAATTATCTGCCCAAAAACGCAAATATCAGTCACTTGAAATACCTGCAGTACATCGTGGAGAAACAATTATTTGTCATAGTTCGTATTGCTTTGTTTACGACGAAGAATATGAACAGTCGAAATGGGTGGCTTATAAACTCGACAAATCTATGGTTCAGGGCGAAGAACCTAGAAACGACAAGTTCCGTCCTGACCCAGAAGTAACAACTAAAACAGCTGATAATAGCGACTATAAATCTACAGGTTACGATCGCGGACATCTGGCTCCCGCTGCAGATATGTCTTTTAGTAAACAAGCTCTTGATGAATCTTTCTACTTCAGTAATATCTCGCCACAAGAACCCGGATTTAATCGCGGCATCTGGAAAAAACTTGAAACAACAGTAAGAAATTTTGCAAATAATCTGAATTGTATCTACGTAGTAACAGGACCTATATTAAGTTCGGGATTGTCTGTCATTGGAGAGAATAAAGTCTCTGTACCAGATAAGTTCTACAAAGCAATTTTATATGTCAGCGATACTTTAATTACAGGTATAGCCTTTATATTACCAAACCAAAAATCAAATAATTCTTCGGTTTTTAGTTTTGCCGTCAGCATTGACTACCTTGAAAATGAAACCGATATTGACTTCTTTCCTGTTTTACCATATCTCCTCGAAAAAAGAACCGAAAAACAGTTTGATACAATATTCTGGAAAAAATACTCTAACTGATTTATAAAATGAATACTACATTTCTGATAGCTTTTTCGATTACACTCTTTGCCGGATTGTCAACAGGAATAGGTAGTCTGATTTCATTTTTTGCAAAAAAGACAAATACAAAAATGTTATCTTTTAGCCTAGGCTTATCAGGTGGTGTTATGATGTATATTTCTTTTATCGAAATGCTACCAAATTCAATAAATTTGCTCAAAAACACATTTGGTAATTCTGGCCCATGGTATGCAATAATTGCCTTTTTTGGTGGCATTACTATAAGCCTAATTATTGACAAGCTCGTTCCAGAAAAGAATAATCCACACGAAGTCCGCTTCGTTGAAAGCATGAATTCTGAGGTTGATAAAGCAAAGCTGCACAGAGTTGGCATTATAACAGCAATTGCAATAACTATTCATAATTTTCCTGAAGGAATTGCTACTTTTATTTCAGCTTATGCCGACCTCGAAATGGGTATCCCAGTTGCTATTGCTGTTGCAATACATAATATCCCCGAAGGTATAGCAGTCGCAGTTCCTATTTATTTTGCAACCGGCTCAAAGAAAAAAGCCATGCGATTATCTTTCCTTTCCGGATTAGCAGAACCCCTTGGAGCATTGATAGCTTTTCTGATAATTATGCCTTTTATAAATGACACTGTTTTAGGAATAATTTTTGCTGTGGTGGCTGGCATTATGGTCTTTATTTCATTTGACGAGTTATTGCCAGGAGCTCAAAAATACGGGAATCATCATATCCCAACTTACGGCGTAATTCTAGGAATGGCAATAATGGCTTTTAGTTTGTTACTTTTAAACTAAATTTATGAAAAAGTCAGGCTTTATTCTTATCTGCATCGTTCTCATTGCAAGTTTTCTCGGCTGTGAAAATCAAAATGATTACGATTTTACGATGACTTATAAAAAGTTCCAATTATCCGAAAATATTCAAATTTGCTGCATAGAATATATCAACAATAACGAAGGTTTAATATGTGGAGGAGCCAAAAACAGTTTTGGGAGTATCTATAAAACTACTGACGGAGGAACTAACTGGACAATGGTTTTTCATTCGGATTCATTATCTGTTAACGACATTTTTTATCTCAACGACAGTATAGTTTATGCCTGTGGTGATAGTTTGTTGTATATAAAATCTGTAAACGGCGGTAATACATGGGAAATAATTAAATTGTTAAATTATCCATACGATGAATACTATGTTCCGTATAATTCTGTTTACGCACATAACGAATACAATATTTATCTTATAGGCGGCGAGCATTACGACAAAGGACTATGGTCCGAAACAGAAACAGGTAATTACCCATGGACTCATGACTCTTATGACAATCAATTTAATTCTATGTGCTTTGTAAGTCAGTATGTGGGATTTTTTGGAGGATACGGCATTCTTATAGTTACTGAAGACGGGGGAAACACCTTCGACAATATTGACTTGTATGGAAATAATTTTGTTGATTTAGAAACAGACAGTGATCAAACAGTATATGCACTATCTGACTATGGGATTTTATATTCTACAAACGATCTGGGATATAACTGGACAACAGAAATAAATGACTACAAATCAGAGTTTACAGATATGTATTTCGGAGAAACGCTTGCTGTGGTTTGTGGCAAAAATGGTAAACTATATTTAAAATACAACAATCAAAATGATTGGGAAATAGCTAAAGATATCCCAAAGGTAAATTACAACTGTTCATTTGTGAAGGAAAACGGAGAAATTGTTTTAGGCTCTGATAATGGAGAATTATATATTTTTAATCAAAAAAGAACTCCCTGACAAATCAATTAATTAGCAAATTACATTGCTTTATTAATTTTCAATAACTCATCTACATATTCTCTAGTATTTGACAACCTCGGCACTTTATGTTGTCCGCCGAGTTTACCTTTTTCTCTTAACCACGAATAAAAAACCCCGTCTTTAAGCACTACAATTTCAGGCAAACCTAAAGTCATTGACTTGTAACGCTTTGCATCATAATCCGAATTTATTTCTCTAAGCTTTGTGTCAAGCAATTCTGCAAATAAGGATATGTTTTCAGGAGCTTTTATAAACTCAAATAGCCATTGATGCGCGCCCTCCGAATCTCCTGATTTGTAAAACAACGGAGCTGCAGTATATTCACGGATTTCAGCCTCAGTGTTTTCACAGGCATATATCAAAGCTCTATGAGCATTTTCAATTATTACCTCTTCGCCAAATGCATTAATATAATGCTTTGTCCTTCCTGTTATTTTTATTTTATATGGATTTCTTGAAGTAAAACTTACAGTATCTCCTATCACATATCGCCAAAGTCCTCCGTTTGTCGAAATTATCATTGCATAATTAACATCGGTTTCAACTTCAGATAAAGGAATTGTGTTAGTCTTACCACTCAAATAATCATTCAATTTTATAAACTCATAATAAATTCCATAGTCAAGCATTAATAACAATCCCCTATTATTGTTCTGTTCGCCCGAAGATGTTTCGTCCTGTATTCCAAAAAACCCCTCTGATGCATTGTATGTCTCAAGATATGTCATTGCAGAAGAAGGTATAAGTTTTTGATAAGAGCTTTTATATGGCAAAAAACTTACTCCTCCATGAATAAAAAGCTCAATATTTGGCCAAACTTCAAGAATATTACTTTTGCCCGTATATGCAAGTATTTTTTTAAGTAAAACCAAAAGCCATGTTGGTACTCCTACAATATTTGTAACATCTTTGTTATAGGTACTTTCTACAATTCTGTCAAGTTTTTCATCCCATTCCTCAATTAACGCTATTTCCTCACGTGGTATCCTATGAAAATACGTCCAAAATGGAAGATTCTTAATCAAAACTGCCGATAAATCTCCGTAATATGAATTCTCACTGTTAAGATTAATATTAGTACTGCCTCCTATTGCCAGCGATTTTCCCATAAACACTCTTGTTTCAGGAAATCTGTCAGCATATAACAAATAAATATCTTTCCCGCTTCTGAAATGACAATCCTCGAGAGATTCGTTGCTGATAGGAATATATTTACTTCGGTCAGATGTCGTTCCACTTGATTTTGCAAACCACTTTATCTCGGTCGGCCATACAACATTCTGCTCACCATTCATCACTTTTTCTATATATGGCTTTAGTTTATCATAATCATGCAATGGAACATTTTTAGAGAACTCATAATGACTATTAACACCAGAAAAACCATATTTAATCCCAAATTCAGTTCCGGCTGCTGTTTCAATAAGTTTTTGCAAGACCGACTCTTGAACTTCAACAGGATTTTTACGAAAATAATCTATCTGTATCAGCCTGTTGTAATTAATTAATCCCAATAATGAATTTATTAATCCCATATAGCAAATTTAAAAAAATATTTTAATTTTATCAAAAATTTTAATTCTTATGATTGCAGTTGATATTATTATAGCAGTAATTTTATGCTTTTTTGGATATAAAGGTTTTAAAAACGGGCTTATAAAAGAACTTGGCAGTCTTATAGCTTTGATTGCAGGAATTTTTCTGGCAATCAGGTTTTCCGATTTGGTAAGCTCGCTAATTTCAAAGAACTCCGGATTTAGTTCTGAATATCTTCCTATTATTTCATTTGCAATAATTTTTATCGCTGTAGTAATTCTTATCCTTATTTTTTCAAAATTCCTCGATAGATTTATGAAAATAATCAAACTTCAATGGTTAAACAAAACAGCAGGTGTCGTCTTTTCTGTTTTGAAAACACTAATTATTATTGGGGGATTACTATTTCTTACTTGTCGTTTCAACGAAAGAATTAACATGTTTGACCCCTCCGCAATTCAAAAATCAGTAATGTATAAACCTTGTGTTCAAATATTTGAATTCATATTCCCTTATGCAGAGCACCTGTATCATTTAGGTTAAATAACTTTAGAGTAAAATAATTATCTTTGCAAAAAATATCTTCAATGACAAAAAAGAAGAAAACATTACGCAAATGGCTGCAAAAGAAATTTCAAATGGTTATATACCATGGTAACAGCTACAACGTCATAAGAAAGTTCCATTTTAACAGACTTGGTTTTATATTGATTTCGTGTGTAATTGTTTTTATTCTTTTTGCTATTCTTTCAGTTTTCGTCGTATATACTCCCATTAAACAGCTTATCCCCGGATATCCTGATAGAGAAACAAGGATTTTAATTTATGAAAACGCTATTCGTACAGATAGTTTGTTGGCAGAAATAGAAATACGTGATCAATATTTAAAGATGATTACGGATATGGTTTTTAATAATGTCCCGATAGATCAGGAATATGTTATTCCGGTTCAGAATCTTACTCCGCAACAAATAAAAGAATTCAACAATCCTGCTTTACCCCGTAAAAAAATTGAAGATAATACTAGTTACACATTATCAAAAAATGATGCTATGCCCGATTTATTTCCGCCAATAAAAGGGATTGTGATTTCATCTTATAACCCTTCGAAACAACACTATGGTACAGACATTGCCTCATCGGGCGAAGTAATTATCTCGGCTGTATTAAGCGGTACGGTCATTTCTTCAGATTATACAGTAAAAACAGGTTACACAATCATAATTCAGCACAAAACCGATCTTATATCAGTTTACAAACATAATAAGTCTTCATTTGTTAAAGCAGGGGATTTGATTGAAACAGGTCAGGCAATTGCCGTTTACGGAAATAGCGGTGAAAACACAAATGGTCCGCATCTACATTTTGAACTGTGGAGAAAAGGTGTATCTTTAAACCCTGAAGACTATATAGAATTCCAGTGAAAAATCGAAAAAGAATAGCAATTTTGGGTTCTACCGGCTCTATCGGTACACAAGCTTTGAATATTATTCGGGATTATCCTGATTTTTTCGAAGCTCAAGTACTTGTCGCCAACAATAATTTTGAATTGCTTATTAATCAGGCTCGTGAGTTTGAACCCGACGCAGTAGTAATTGCAGATAAGTCAAAATATCAAAGACTTAAGGATTCATTGTCTGACCTGCCGGTTAAGGTTTATGCCGGGAATGAAGCTGTTGAACAAATTGCTTCTATGGATAGCGTGGATATTGTACTTACGGCAATGGTCGGATTTTCAGGATTATTACCTACAATCAGGGCAATCGAAGCAGGAAAAATAATAGCTTTGGCAAACAAAGAAACTTTGGTTGTCGGTGGACATCTTATTTATGAATTACTGAATAAAAGTAAAGCTTCTATTATTCCTGTCGATTCTGAACATTCTGCGATATTTCAGTGCTTGCGTGGCGAAAATCCAAATTCTATTAATAAGCTTATTCTTACTGCTTCGGGAGGTCCTTTCAGGGGTAAAAACATACAATTTCTTGAAAAAGTAAGCCCCGAGCAAGCTCTTAATCATCCCAACTGGAAAATGGGCAACAAAGTTACTATTGACTCCGCAAGCCTTATGAACAAAGGCCTTGAGGTTATTGAAGCTCATTGGTTGTTCGGAGTTCCGGCCGAAAAAATAGATGTCGTTATTCATCCTCAATCAGTAATTCACTCATTGGTAGAGTTTAACGATGGTTCTATCAAAGCTCAAATGGGAGTGCCAAATATGAGAATTCCTATTCAATATGCGTTGGATTATCCCAATCGCTCTTTTTCAAACAAAAACAGATTCTCATTTTCTGATTACTCAAGCTTTACTTTCGAAAAACCCGACCTTAGAACTTTCAGAAATTTAAAAATTGCCTACGATTGTTTGAAAAAAGGAGGCAATGCTCCTTGTATAATGAATGCAGCAAACGAAGTCGCAGTAGAATTGTTCCTTAACAAACAGATAAGTTTTACAGGAATTTCTGAACTTATTGAAGAAACACTTACAAAAACAGAACATATTAACATTCCTAATTTAAAAGAATGTCTGGAAACAGATAATATATCAAGAAAAATTGCGTTTGAATTATCTAAAAAAATAAAATAATGAGCGGACTGATAATGGCCGGACAATTAATTCTGGCTCTGACGATACTGGTTTTAATACACGAATTTGGACATTACATTGCTGCCCGAATGTTTGGTATAAGGGTAACTAAGTTCTTTATATTCTTTGACCCATGGTTTAAAATATGGAGCAAAAAAATAGGCGACACCGAATTCGGCATAGGCTGGTTACCATTAGGCGGGTATGTAAAAATTTCGGGAATGATTGATGAATCCCTGGACACAAAACAATTAAAAGAAGAACCTAAAGATTGGGAATTTCGCAGCAAGCCTGCATATCAACGTCTAATAGTCATGGTAGCAGGTGTGGTTATGAACGTAATTGCTGCAATTCTGATTCTCACAATGTCGCATCTGGTGTTTACAAAAGAATATTTACCGGTCGAAAATGTAAAAGAAGGTATCTATGCTTATCCTTATGCAAGATTTTTGGGATTTGAAACCGGAGATAAAATTGTTGCTATTGACGGGAAAAAAACCTTAAGATACGAGGACGTTTTCTCAACAAAACTTTTCTTTGCCGAAACAATTACTGTTGACCGTAACGGAGAAATTAAAGAACTGCAAATGACTGATACACTTTATTCTTTCCTTAAAAACGGAGGTCTTTTTATCGAATTGCACAATTTCTCATTCACTATTGATAGCGTAGTGCAAGATATGCCAATTGCAAAATGCAATTTAAAACCCGGAGCAAAAATTATTTCAATTGACGGAGACGTTGTAAAATCTTTCGGTCAGATGCGCGAAATTCTGTATTATAACAAAGGCAAAGAAATGGAATTTGTTTTCGACAACAGAATTAGCGTGGATACATTTTTGCTACAGATTGACAGCACTGCAAAATTAGGGATATACACACCCTTGCCTGTATTCGAGAGTAAACGATACAACTTTTTTACGGCATTAAAATACGGATGGGTTGATGCTTACGAGGTTCTTAAAGCAAACATAAAAGGATACGAATTGATATTTAGCGGTAAGGAAAAAGCTAAAGATAGTCTTCAGGGACCGATTGGTATTGCAAAAATTTATGGCGGAGTATGGAATTGGGCTAAATTTTGGAGACTCACTGCAATCATTTCTATGATATTGGCTTTTGTAAACATATTGCCTATTCCGGCACTAGACGGCGGTCATGCTTTGTTCCTGACAATCGAAGCAGTAACCCGGCGTAAATTGTCAGACAAATTTATGGAAGTCGTTCAAATAATTGGCATGATTCTTCTATTGGGATTAATGATTCTAGTTATTGGTAATGATATAATAAATTTATTCTAATGAAAAAATTTGCTCTTTTTCTTTTTATAATTATAACTGTTCCTTCAGCAGTTCTAAAATCTCAGGAATATCTTGATTTTAACACCTCTAAAGGAGATAATCAAAAAAGAATTTTGCTTGTTCCTTTTGACCCCAGAATATATATAAACGATGCTACAGCTCTTATCGCTGCAGAAGATGGTAGCACACATGATGAAATATTGGAATATTTCAGGTATCAGTTTAACCTGCAATTGTACGATGCTATGATGGATTCATGTACAATAATAAGCTTATTTTCAGACAATACACGTCAGGATAAAGAAGATATAAATGGTCTGTATTCAATTATAAGCTACGAACTTGTAAAAGCAATGCCAAACAATCCCGAAAATCCTGACAAGGAAAAGAAAAGCTATTTTGCAAAAAAACGTGAGGAAAAAGAGCAGCAAAGACGACTTGATGAAATATCTCAATATAACACAAAAATTGTTGATGGTGAGATCGTTGGTAAAAGACAACCTACTCATGATATGTATCTTAATATTGTTTTTCACCAGCCCGAAGTACTTGCAGAAATTGCAAATCGCCGCGAGGTTGATTATTTTCTTTTCATAAATCAATTCGAAATTAAAGGTAATTATGGAGATCCTTATCTTACAGGAAATTCTAAAGCTGAAAGGACTATTAAAGTGCATTTCAGTATATATAATTCACAAGGGAAACTGATTCACGGCAGCTTTGGTGAGAATAAAATACCTTTTGATCTTGCCGAAAAAGAGAAAATATCTGCATTGTATTTTCCGGAGGTAATTCGCCAAATAGTTAATAATATTAATTTTTAATCAATGATTACTGAATTTGTTTTTGCATCAAATAACAAACATAAGCTTGAGGAGATAAGGGCAATATCCAAAAACAAGATCAGAATTATTTGTCCCGAAGATTTAGGCTTTATAGGCGAAATCCCCGAAAACCAAGCTAGTCTTGAAGGCAATGCTCTACAAAAAGCTCGTTTCATTTACGATAAATTTTCTTTAAATTGCTTTGCTGATGATACGGGATTAGAAGTCGAAGCTTTAAACGGAAGACCTGGCGTTTATTCTGCAAGATATGCCGGAGAAGGCAAAAGTTCTGCCGACAATGTAAAAAAACTTCTGCACGAACTTCATGACAATTCAAACCGTAACGCAAGATTTCGTACTGTCATTGCATTAGTTTTAGACGGAAAAGATTACTTTTTCGAAGGTATTGCAGAAGGAAAAATAATTACAGAATTGCGAGGACAAAGCGGATTTGGATACGACCCTGTTTTTATGCCTTTAGGGTTTGATGAAACTTATGCAGAAATCCCAATTGATGTCAAAAACAGGATTAGTCACAGGGCAGCAGCATTTGAGAAACTTTTTTATTTTTTAACACATTCTCACATTAAATAATGAATAAAATAAATTTTATAAGCGGTTTTTTAATTTTTCTGATTTTTTCATTCTTTTCATTTGGACAGATTGCAGTAGGGCAATGGAGAGACCATCTTCCGTACAGTTTTGGAACAAGTGTTACCGTCACAGATAAAGATGTATATATGGTAACAAATGTAGGTTTATTAAAATATAATAAGAGTTCGGGAGAAACAGAAAAACTCACAAAAATTAATGGCCTCAGCGATTCAGGCGTAAAATCTATTGCCTGGCATGAAAATTTGAAAATTGTAATTCTTGGTTACTCAAATGGTAATATTGACCTTATAAATGGCAATCAAATTATAAATCTTGCCGACATCAAACGCAAGACAATGAATGGAGATAAAAATATTTACAGTATTTGTTTGCTTGATGATATTGCATATTTAGGCTGCGGTTTCGGTATTGTTGTACTCGACCTTGATAGAAAAGAAATAAAAGAAACATGGTTTATAGGTAATAATGGAACTAATGTAAAAATCAACTCGTTGGATACAGACGGAAATTTTATCTATGCTGCAACTGATATTGGGGTTTTTAAAGGAGATTTAAGTCTTCCTTTGGTGGATTTTTCATTCTGGGAAATAATTTCTGCTCAAAATCTCCCTTCTTCACTAAGTTGGATGAGCGACAAATCTTTTAACAGCATAAAATGTCTCAATGGAAAGGTTATTACTAATTATCACAATTACAATCAAACCGGTGCTGATACCATGCTGGTTTATGACGGTAACAATTGGACTATTTTTCATAGTGATTTTAATGAAATTACATCTATTTGTGGAAATAATGAAAAACTAATTTTATGCAGTAAGTTTTGGATGAAAATCCTGGATAACGAACTAAACGAAATAAGACACATCTGGCAATATGATTTATCATACGGAGGACTGACACCTCAACCATCTTATGCGGTTTTTGACAATAATATTGTCTGGATTGCAGATTCAAAGTGTGGACTAATTAAAAATACTGACGGATGGCATTATCTAAATATTACTGTTAACGGACCTTCAAATTACACTGTTTTTGATATGTCGGTATGCGAATCTCAAATTATTGCAGTTGCTGGCGGAATGAATTTATCATGGGGTCCACAATGGAAACCGGCGGAAGTGTATAAATTCAGCGAAAACATCTGGAATAATTATAACTATTACAGCACGACAGGGCTTTCGCAAGCCAGAGACCTGGTCAGAGTCCTTTTCGACCCCTCTGATCCTTCCCGATATTTTTTAGGATCGTGGATTGACGGGTTAGTTGAATTTAGAAATAACCAGTTCTATGCTAAATATAATGAATCTAACAGCACATTATCTAAAGTTCCCGGCATTAATTATATCAGAATTGGGGGTATGGCTTTTGACGCTGATGGGAACTTATGGGTTACGAATTCTCTTACATCACCTCAAATCCACGTTTTGTCTCCCGAAGGAGAATGGACATCAATAGACTATTCTTCTTATTTGGGTGGATTAAATATCGGACATATAATAGTTACAAAAGATGATATAAAATGGGCTATTTTACCTCAGGGCGTTGGACTCTTTGTATTTGATGATAATAACACTCCCGGGGATAAGTCGGATGACAAAACGCGTAAACTAACCCTAATTGATGAAGATGGAGAAACAATCAGCAACGATGTTTTCTCTATTGCCGAAGACAAAAACGGATATATTTGGGTAGGGACTAGCAAAGGTGTTGCTGTTTATTATAATCCCGAAAATGTATTTGAATCGGGTACATTTACTGCAAGACAGATAAAGATACCAAGAAACGATGGTACCGACAATGCAGACATTCTGTTAGGAAACGAAACCGTAACTTCAATAAAAGTTGATGGAGCAAACAAAAAATGGTTCGGCACACAGACAGGTGGCGTATATTATACAAGTGCAGATGGCTTAGAAGAAATTTATCATTTCACAAAAGATAATTCACCACTTTTTTCTGACAATATCATTTGCTCTGCAATTGTTCCAAATACAGGAGAAGTGTTTTTCGGCACATCGGCCGGAATAATCTCATACAGGAATACGGCAACCGAAGGCTCTGACGATTTCATAGGGGTTTATGCTTTTCCAAATCCGGTAAAACCCGAATATAGGGGACCAATTACAATTACAGGTCTTGTGGCAGGTTCTTATGTGAAAATAACCGATATTTCGGGAAATCTTGTATTTGAAACACGTTCCGAAGGCGGACAAGCTATATGGTATGGCGAAGATATGAACGGAAAAAGAGTTTGCTCCGGAGTTTATCTTGTTCTATCAAGCAACGAAACAGGTTCAAAAACAGATATAACAAAGATTTTGTTCATTAACGGAAACGAATGACAACAAAAACCGAAGCAATTGTCCTTAACAAAGTAAAATATAGCGATAATTCCTTTATCGTAAATTTATACAGTGAAAAAAACGGGAAATTTGCCGCATTGATTCATATTGGTAAATCCTCAAAAAATGGAATTAAACCAGCACTTTTCAGCCCGCTCAATATTATTGAAACAGAAGTGAAAATAAAAGAATCCAGAAGCATTCAGTCGGTAATAAACTGCATCAATGTTTTAAACCCTAATAATATTAGCTCTGATTTTGCCAAAACAAGCATAGCTTTATTCATCGCTGAAATATTACTTAAGACAATTAAAGAAGAAGAACCAAATCACAACTTATTTGAATTTATTAAAAATACTATTCTTAGATTAAACAATTCGACTAATAATATTTTTGATCTCCACTTGTTTTTTTTAAGAGATTTTGCGAAAATTTCCGGATTTGGAATGACTTGTAACTATTGTACCGACACTCCTTATTTTAATTTAAAAGAAGGTATGTTTCTCCCTTTATTTACTTGTAATGAAGAATCCTTAACTGCTGAGGAGAGTTCTTGTATGAAAAACCTTTTGCAAGCAGAATATGACGACACCTGTAAAATTTTTAATTATAAAATCAGAACAACTCTAATTGAAAGATTGCTGCAATATTATAAATATCACATTCATGAATTTGGAAATTTGAATTCAATAAAAATTTTACAGGAAGTTTTTAATGACTGATATCTATCAGTTGAGACAAATTGCTTCAGTATCCAGTTTTACATTTTCACTTGATACTTTATCAGTAAAAATACCCGTTTGTTTATTTTTCATCTGTTTTAAGTAATCAAAAACATCATATTTACCATCGGGCGAAAATACCGGGACATTAATCAGTTTTTGAAATTCTTCCACCATTTCAATATTCATATTACGTAAAACAATATGATAGAAACTGTCTTTTGGCTTTTCAGCAATCGAACCTGCAAGTTGCTTTATATTTTGATTTACAAAACTTACAAATTCATAAAACTGCTCCAGATTCAACTGCATATATAAATTCTGAAATTCCAGAATAACACTATCATTGCTGTTTATTGTCAGCTGACCGTGAAGTGTATTATATACCAACTTTTTCATTTTTCAGAATTTATTAAACTACTTTACAATTATAATACCACAAATAAGACAGCATTATTGTGAAAAACGTTACATGAATTAAAAGATTTTTATTAACAATTTATCAGCCTATACAAAAAAAATTCTCGAATCATCATTTACAACGTGCAATTGTAGGGTTAATTCATAGTTCGACACCGCTCACCAACCATGAATTAACCCTACATAATTGCCGTTGTTTTAACATTGTGATTTATGGGATTTGATTTTTTTGGATTTGGAATTTCCTTTGTTTCCTCAAAGCCGAATACTGCTATTTTTGAATTGCTTTAAGAAATTTTACAATATCCTCTTCAAGGCTCTGTACGGGGGACTCTATTATTCTAAACACTTCAGTACCATTAAAATAGAATATGAAGGTTGGAACAAATTCGATTGAAAATAATTGTGTATCCAAAACATCTGTTTCTTTATAAGCATCTAGAGCAAAAAATCTTATGATTGTATTTGAAAAATATTCATTTTCCACAATTTTGCAAAAAGCCGGAACTTCACGCCTCGAATCGCTACACCAAGTAGCTAAAAAAACATATATCGAATCAAATCCAACAGAAAACTCTTCATTAAAATAAGATTCTTTTACCTCATAAAAATTATATGTCTCTGAAAACCATTCATTAAATTCATCCCCCTTAAAACCTTCAATATCACACTCACCATATAAAATTTCCTGTGATTTCACCTCATCATAAATAACCCTGTTTAATTGGGCGTTGACAAATAATGGAATTACCAAAATAAAAATAAAAATAAAATCCTTCATATTCATCTGACAAATTTTAATGGCATAGCTGCCTTTGTTTCAACTATTGTACCATTCTTATAAACTATCTCTCCATTGACAAAAGTAGAATGTACCGACGTAGTAAATTCTTCACCCTCAAGTGGCGACCATCCGCATTTATATAACAAGTTTTCCTTCAACACTTTTGTTTTTTTATTCGGATCAACCAACACCAAATCGGCATAATAGTTTTTCCTTATATATCCCCGTTTTTCTACTTTAAATAATGCTGCAGGATTGTGACACATCCATTTAACAATATCTTCGGGTTCAAAATAACCCTGTATAGCCAATTCCATCATCACTACCAGCGAATGCTGAACCATCGGAGCTCCAGAAGGTGCTTTTGTGTAAACCTGGGATTTTTCTTCTTTACTATGCGGAGCGTGATCAGTAGCAACAACATCTATTTTCCCTTCTTTTAAAGCTTTTATCAGGGCTTGCCTGTCTGATTCCTTTTTTATTGCAGGATTCCACTTGATTTTCGTTCCAAGTCTATCGTAATCCGAATCATTAAACCATAAATGATGGACACAAACTTCGGCGGTAATATTTTTTTTGTTCAATGGCTTGTTAGATAGCAATTCTAATTCCTTTCTTGTACTTATGTGGAAAATATGCAGTGGAGCTTCTACTCTCTCTGCCATTTTTACAATTTCAGATGAGGATTTATAACATGCTTCCTCAGACCTTATTTGAGGATGGAATTTAATAGGAATATCATCATTATACTTTTTCTTAAATACTTCCAAATTTTTATTAATTATACCGTCATCCTCACAGTGAGCTGCTATTATAACGGGTGATAACATTAAAATATCTTCAATACTTTTTTTATCATCAACCAGTAAATTGCCTGTCGAAGAACCCAAGAAAATTTTAACTCCGGCAACAGATCCCTTTTCCAGATTCATTATCTCAACAATATTATCATTTGTTGCCCCAAGATAAAAAGCATAATTAATAATAGAATTATTTTCAGCAATAACACATTTTTCTCTTAACAAGTTATTAGTAATTGTCGGGGGATTTGTATTTGGCAATTCCATAAATGAGGTTATTCCTCCCGCTGCTGCTGCCCGAGATTCTGAGAAAATATCAGCCTTATAAGTATTCCCGGGCTCTCTGAAATGAACCTGATCGTCAATAACTCCCGGTAAAAGCCACATGCCTTCTGCATCAATTATTAAATCTGCCTGCGGTAAAACTGCACCAATATCATAAATTTCCTTTATTATCTTATCCTCAATTAAAACACTCTTTTTATGTTTTTCCGATTCGTTTATAACGAGAGCATTTTTTATCAGTGTTTTCATTTTCCTAATTTTACACTACGAAATTAACTTTTTTAATTATTTAAAAACATTGTCGCCCGAAATAAATTCTGAAAAATACCTAAATGCCTTATTATCAGAGAAAAACAGAGAAGTAAAAATGATCTCCAGATTTATTTTCTCCAAATCATTTAAAGAATCCATTTTTTTTGATTTTTATTCAAACTTTCTTTCTTGATAAAGAAAGTTACAAAGAAATCAAGCCAAAACGATGCTGCCTAACGCTCCTCGAGACGAAACAAAAGAATTGTACGTCGACCTTGGCCTAAAACAAATGCCAAACACCTATAGCCATCACTCAAAAATTTGTTTTAGGAAACGATACCGATTGTAAATTTGTAATAGTCTAATCTTCGCAATTTCAATTGCTCGATTATACTAAACAAATTTATCATCGGCACTTGTCATATCGGCTCGACACAATTCTAAATTGTTTCGCTCTCACCGCTTGAGCTGC